>ENA-UOUZ01000009-UOUZ01000009.1-mixed-culture-metagenome-genome-assembly--contig:-NODE-9-length-161535-cov-30.028691_pt1 | contig 161535 bp, 128 predicted proteins | sample MGYA00238154_ERZ761575 | MGnify/ENA primary metagenome ERZ761575 (study PRJEB28896, sample SAMN07631632) | mixed culture metagenome | isolation source: Freshwater growth medium | place: USA...
GTTGAATCAAACTTCGCCCTTACATGCAACTAATTTAATGCATCCTGAGCCTAGAGTTTCTTCCCGGAATATTCCCACCCGGGAAGCGTTAAGAGCGCCGCCAACCATATATGAGCAGCAAATGCCAATGGGTGGTCGGTTAAATGGAGGAGAGAGAAATGCGTCGATTTAATCGTGTGATTACCGCTGCCTTGTGCAGCACCATCTGCAGCGCGATGTTAGTGCCTGCAGCTTACGCCCAAACAGCCCAAGCCGAAGAAGACAGTGGTGATGAACCCATCATTGTGACCGCTACATTGCGCGCAATGGATGTGCAGGACATTCCGCTGGCCGTGACCGCCGTCGCGCCAGAGGCGCTGGAGCGTCAGGGCATTAACGATATAAAGAACCTGGCGTCTATTTCTCCCAGCTTCAACATTCAGTCGTCGCAGACTGAAACGCAAGGCACCTCAATCAAAATTCGTGGCGTCGGCACGACGGGTAACAACACCGGCCTTGAAAGCTCGGTTGGCGTATTCATTGATGGTGTATATCAGTCACGTCCCGGCGTTGCTTTGGGTGACCTTGTCGACCTTGAGCGTCTGGAAATTTTGCGCGGGCCTCAAGGTACATTGTTCGGCCGCAACACTTCGGCTGGTGCGTTGAACGTTACGACAAAGCGGCCCAACCTCTCCGAAGTCGAAGGCTTCGCAAACGCGAGTTACGGCAACTACAATTTCATGAATCTTCAAGCCGGCGTCAGCGTGCCTATCACCACTGACGTTGCGGGCCTCCGGTTGTCCGGTACATGGCGCAAACGCGATGGCTATCTCAAAACCCCTACTGGCGTAGAGAGCAATGATCGTGACCGCTACATGCTGCGCGCACAATTGTACGTCGAACCAAATGCTGACGTAAGCATCCGTTTGTTGGCCGATTATGCTAAGACCGACGAACAATGCTGCGAAGCGGTTATCGTTCGCGAAACCGAACTTGCGCCTTTCTCCGCTTTCCATGGTTTGGCGAGCGATGGCGTAGACCAGTCCGGAATGAGCGCGCTGAAGAATCTGTCGATCAACGGCGGCCCGTATCTGAACGGCTCCAAGCAATGGGGTACTTCGGCCGAGATAAAATGGGACCTGGGTGCCGCAAAGCTGACCTCGGTTACCGCATATCGTAAGTTCGATTCGAGTTCGACAACGGTCGGTGGCTTCACCGCCAACGACACCTACACAGTGGGCAATGGCGCACGGACATCACGCACCGGTATTTTGCCATCGGGTGACCATATCAAGACCTTCACCCAAGAGTTGCGCTTGCAAGGCACCGCTTTCAATGATGGTCTCGACTGGTTGATTGGTGGTTTCTACTCGAGCGAGAAAATCCGCGCTGACCAGACGATGACGCTCAATGCTGATTTCCAGAAGACGGGCAGCGCGTTTAACTTTGCCAATGCGGCAGGGGTCAACCCGTTGTTTGCACTGACTGCGCTTGGCAATGCCGGCGTTCCAGTCAATGCCAATGGTAACTATGCCGAAAACCGGTTTAACCAGGATGCAAGCAGCTGGTCGGTATTCACGCATAACGTTCTTAACTTCACCGATAAACTGAGTTTGACGGTCGGTGCCCGTTACGTAAATGAAACCAAGGACGCATCGTTCAACCAGCTTGCTGGAACGACCGCGAGCGCGTGCCAAGCTAGTGCGAATGGTGTTTTGACAGGTGCCTTTACCCGAGCAGGTCTGCCTGCAAGCCTTCAAAATGGTATGATTGGTCTCAACTGCTTCCCGTTTGCAACATCGGTTGCCCTGACTGCGCCTGCAGCCATCGGCGGTGGCCTTGCGAGCGCCAAGCTTCCGTTGCCGCGTATATGGTCGCAAGAGTTCAAGGACGACGAGGTCACCTATACGGCTCAACTTGGCTACAAGGCGAACGAAGATCTGTTGTTCTACGCTGGTTACAGCCATGGATTCAAATCGGGTGGATTCAACCTCGATCCACAGTCCGCAACCTTGCAAAACTCGGGAGCCATTCTTGCCGGTTTAGCAACGGGTACTATTGTGGCACCGGTTTATGCTGATCCAAGCTTCAAATCCGAAAAGGTCAACCAAATCGAAGTTGGCGTTAAGGCAACTTTGTTCGGATCGATCAAAGCCAATCTGGCCTTGTTCGACATGAAAATGAGCGACTTCCAGGTGCTTGAATTTACCGGTGTCCAGTTCCTAACGTTCAACGTCAATTCGGCGCGGTCGACAGGTGCTGAACTGGAGTTGTTCGGTAAGCTGAGCGACCATATTTCGGCAAGTGTATCGGGAACATATGCCAATGCCCGCTATCCCGGAAACTGCGCGGATGGCGTAGCAGTGGCAGCCTTACCATCAACACGTCGACTTTGCGGTCAAGACCTTACAAACGCGCCTAAATTTGCGGGCGTAGTCGGTATGACGTACGATGGTCCTTTGAATGACTCGGGTTGGAATTTGCTGGTCAACGGCAATGTGAACTATTCCGATAGCCGCACGACCCGGACAATCGACACCGATACGAACGGTCTGCCCGTGCCGATGGCTCGGCAGGAAAACTACTTTAAGATCAACGCACGCATTGGTCTTACCACGCCGGATGGGCGCTATACGTTCGAGCTTTGGGGTACGAACCTGAACAACGAAATCACGCGCGGCATCACCGCCAATACCCCACTTCGTGGCGGTGCTGGTACACGCTCGTTAATTGGTTTCGTGGAAGAGCCACGCATGTACGGCCTGACCGTCCGCGCCAAGTTCTAAACCAACGACACAAACAAAAAGGGCGGCCTCCGCGTGGAGGTCGCCCTTTTTTGTGCCTTGCTTTCTGGTTTTAAGCAGCTGCTTTATACAAAGTCTCGCCCTTGTCCGCCATTTCGCGGAAGCTTTTGGGTGGCGCAAACCGGTGACCAAAACGTTGTGCCAAATTGTCAGCGGTGCGGACGAAATTCTCAAGGCCAACAGTATCGATATAGCTCATGGGACCGCCCGTATAAGGTGCAAAGCCCCAACCAAAGATCGCGCCCAAATCCGCGCTTTGCGGATCCTTGACAACATCTTCTTCAAAGCACTGCGCCGTCGCAATCAGTTGGATATACAACAAACGCTGCTTCACCTCTTCCACCGACGGCTGTTCCTCGGCGAGCGGATAATGCTCGGCCATGCCCTGCCATAGGCTCAGACGCTCGCCCTTGGCATCATAATCATAAAAGCCAGAGCCAAAGCGGCGGCCCTTGCGGCCAAGCTTGACCACCATCAACTCCATAAAGTCTTCAGTGCCGCTTGGCTGATAGGCGTCGCCCAGTTCTTTCTTGGTCGACTGCATAACGTCATAGCCCAGTTGCAACGTGGTCTCGTCAAGCAACGCCAGCGGGCCGATGGGCATACCGAGCGCCTTGGCTGCATTTTCGATCAGAGCGGGCTTCACGCCCTCCGTCACTAGCTTCATCGCCTCACCCATATAAGGCGGGAACACGCGGTTGGTAAAAAATCCGCGCACATCCTTCACGACAATCGGCGTTTTCTTAATCTTGGCGTTATAATCAAACGCTGCTGCCAAGGCACGATCACCCGTCAACGCGCCCGGAATAATCTCCAACAACGGCATCTTTTCAACAGGTGAGAAGAAGTGCAACCCGACAAACAATTCAGGACGTGACGAGTTTTTCGCCAGACCGGAAATCGGCAGGGTCGACGTATTGGACGCAAAAACGACATCCGGACGAATGACCGCTTCTGCCTTTTTGATAACATCGGCCTTTACATCAGGACGTTCGAAAACGGCTTCGATGATGAGGTCGACATCTTTCAGATCGTCATAATTATCCGTTGGCGTAATCCGCGCCATGAAGGCGTCACCGGCTTCTTTGGTCATCTTGCCACGGCTGACGGCCTTGTCGATGATCTTGCGGCTGTAATCGACTGCCTTGTTGGCGTCTTCTAGGCTACGGTCGAGAACAACGACGTCCATGCCACCCTTCACGGTAACATGCGTGATGCCCGACCCCATCAAGCCGCCGCCCAAAACGCCAACCTTCTTAATCTCAACCGGCGGCACGCCTGCGGGACGGCCAGCGCCCTTTTCGGCGGCCTGCTTGTTAATGAACAAGGTACGGATCATGTTCTTGGCTTGGCTGCCCGAAAGCAACTTGGTGAAATATTTCGATTCCACACGCAGCGCGGTGTCAAATGGCAGGATCGAGCCTTCATACAGGCAAGACAGTATCGCCTTTATGGCGTCAAAATTGCCTTTGCTTTCCTTGTGCGCCATGGCGTTGAGGCCAACGAATAACTGCACGGCGCGCGGGTCCATTGCCCCTGCACCACCTGGGAATTTGAAATCCTTCTTATCCCAAGGCGCGGTAACCTTCGGATTGGCCTTCACCCATGCCTTGGCATTGGCAACCAAGTCAGCTGCTGGCGCGACTTCGTGGACCAGGCCTTGTGCTTTTGCCGTTGCCGGGTCGAGCGCCTTGCCCTGAATGATCATCATCGCTGCATTCTGCAGGCCAATCAGGCGCGGCGTCCTTTGGGTGCCGCCGCCACCGGGCAGCAAGCCAACCATGACTTCCGGCATGCCAAGCTGAATTTTCGGATTGTCGGCGACAACGCGGTAATGACATGCAAGCGCAAGTTCCAAACCGCCACCCAATGCCAGACCATTTAGTGCGCATGCAACGGGCTTGGCCGAAACTTTGCCGCTGCTCAGGTCCTTGGCAGACTGACCACCCGTTTCCATTTTGCGCAGCAATGCGTTCAGGGCAAATGCTTGGTCAAAAGCTTCCTTGGTGCTGTTCGCCTTCGCGCCGCCCAGCATCGTAAGGTCAGCGCCAGCCAAGAAACCGGATTTTTTGCCCGAGGTAATCACAGCGCCCTTTACGGCTTCGTTGGTTGTGAAATCATCAACCCATTTGCCGAATTCTTCAATCAACGCGCCATTCCACACATTCATGGAGGCATCGGGCAGATCAATTGTCAAAAGCGCGATGCCATCGGCGTCGATATCGACGGAGAAAGTATTGTAAGTCATATCTTCGTTCCTTGTTCGCGCGTTTTCGCGCCAATCTAAAACTTTGTCACCCCCGGCTTGATCGGGGGTCCATGGCCATATCCGTCGGTTTACGCTGACGTGCCGGACCATGGATCCCCGCGTTCGCGAGGATGACAAAACTAGGTTAATTCACACGTTCGATGATGGTTGCGGTGCCCATGCCTGCGCCGATGCACAAGGTGGTGAGCGCAGTCGACTTGCCGGACCGCTCCAGCTCATCCAATACCGTCCCGAGGATCATCGCACCTGTTGCACCCAAAGGATGGCCCATGGCGATTGCGCCGCCGTTCACATTGATATCGGAATGGTCGATGTGCATCGCTTCCATGAAACGCAGGACAACCGAAGCAAAAGCCTCGTTCAATTCCCACACGTCTATGTCGTTTTTGTCCATCCCTGCACGCGCCAGTGCCTTTTGCGCAGCAAATTCGGGGCCAGTAAGCATGATGGAAGGTTCCGAACCGACAGAAGCCATCGACACAATCCGTGCCCGCGCCTTCAGGCCGTATTTTTCGCCAGCTTCCTTAGTGCCGATCAGCACGGCTGCAGAACCATCGACAATACCTGAGCTGTTGCCAGCATGGTGGACATGATTGATCTTTTCGACGTCCGGATAGCGCATGATGGCAATGTCATCAAAGCCGGGCATCATCGTGCCCATCATCTGGAATGCAGGTGCCAATGCGCCCAAGGACTGCATATCGGTTTGCGGACGCATCAATTCATCATGGTCAAGCACGACTTCACCAATGACATCCTTGATAGGCAGGATGGAGCGCGCAAAGCGCTTCTCGGCCCATGCACGGCCAGCGCGCTTCTGGCTTTCAACGGCATAAGCGTCGACATCGTCGCGGCTGTAACCATATTTGGTGGCGATAAGGTCGGCCGAAATACCTTGCGGGATGAAGTAATTGGCAATCGCCGAACGTGGGTCGATAGGCCATGCGCCGCCGTCTGAACCCATGGGCACGCGGCTCATCGATTCAATGCCGCCGCCAACCGCAAGATCGCATTCGCCGGATTTCACCTTGGCAGCGGCGATGTTCGATGCCTCAAGGCCAGAACCACAAAAACGGTTCACTTGAATACCCGAAGTTGTGTGCGGATAGCCAGCGGCGAGGATCGCGGTGCGCGTAATGACGGCGCCTTGTTCTCCCACGGGCGAAACGCAACCAAAGGCCACATCCTCAATCTCTTCGCCCGACAGGCCATTACGATCACGGATTGCCGCCAAGACCTGTGCTGCCAGATCGATGGGCGTAATTTCATGCAACGCACCATCGGGGCGGCCCTTGCCACGCGGGCTGCGCACCGCATCATAAATATAGGCTTCAGTCATATTTAATCCTTATTTGTGACCACAGCGCCCGCCGCGATCAATTGGGAGATTTCATGTTCACCAAGGCCAGCCTCGGTCAATATATCGGCATAATCGCCGCCTTTTGTTGCAATATCGAAATGGGTAGCCAGTGGCTGCGTTGCAAGTCGCGGCGCAACTTGCGGATGCAACCAGCGACCATCCTGCACAAAGGCCTGCCGCGCGGCGTTTGCAGGGTGGGTGGCGGCCTCGACATAATCCAGCACTGGCGTAACGCACGCGTCGGTTCCGGCAAAAATCGCCTCCCATTCGTCGCGGGTTTTGGTCGCGAATACATCTTCCAGCAGTTCATGCTGCTGAGCCCAAGCCGAGCGGTCATGCTGCCCGCCATAGGCATCCTTGTCGACAGGCAAACGCTCCATCATCGCGGCGAAAAACTGCGGTTCGATGCAGCCAACGGCCATAAACTTACCGTCAGACGTCATATAACAACGGTAGAATGGCATCGCCCCGTCGAGCAAATTTGCCTCACGCTGCGTGTGCCATTGGCCAAGCCCGGTCATGCCATGCACAAAGCTCATCAGGCTGTTGGTGCCATCGACAATCGCCGCATCCACGATATTGCCTTTGCCAGTCCGTGCGCGTTCCAATAAGGCTGCAAGGATACCGTTGACGAGAAACATTGACCCGCCGCCAAAATCGCCGATCATGTTGAGCGGCGGAACCGGCGGCTGCCCATGCTTTCCAATCGCGTTCAAAACACCCGTCATGCCGATATAATTAATGTCATGTCCGGCCATTTGGTTCCATGGCCCCTTCTGCCCCCAACCAGTCATCCGGCCATAGATAAGACGAGGGTTAACAGCGTGGCAAACATCAGGGCCAACCCCCATCCGTTCCGTCACACCCGGCCGCAGTCCTTCGATCAAGACATCCGCAGATTCAACCAGCTTCAACAATGCGGTAACCGCTTCGGGTTTCTTCAAATCAAGGATAATTGATTTTTTACCCCGCGCATCAATGGCCTTGGGCACGATTGAGCCGCCTGGCCTGTCGATGACAATCACATCTGCGCCCATGTCCGCCAGCAACTGTCCCGCATAAGGCCCCGGCCCAATACCGGCGAGCTCGACAATCTTTATGCCGCTTAAGGGACCGGACTTGGCGGGAGAATCGGTCATGACGTGGGCTCCGTTACGATAGGCGTTTAATCGCCCGATTAAGCCACGTCTTTTAAGGTGCCCACGCACTTGACGCAAGCGTCAACTAAGTTTTTTAGCATAGAGCAATTGTCGGGCGGCGCTTCTTGAAACAAGTGCAGCCTGACGGGCTAACAGACGGAAAATTAATCCACGTCGTCAACGGCGACGGCTTCACCTGTAACCCGCTGGGCCAATGCCGCGGCGATGAAATTGTCTAGGTCGCCGTCTAGTACGTCGCTGGGTGTTGGCGATGTGACGCCGGTGCGCAGGTCTTTGACCATTTGATAGGGTTGCAACACGTACGAACGGATTTGGTGGCCCCAACCGATTTCGGTTTTGGCCGCATATTCGCCGCTCGCGACCTCTTCGCGCTTGCGCAGTTCGGCTTCATATAGCCGTGCCTTCAACATGCCCATCGCGGTGGCGCGGTTTTTATGTTGGCTGCGGTCATTCTGGCTCGCAACGACGATGCCCGATGGTTTGTGCGTGATGCGGACCGCCGAGTCCGTGGTGTTAACGTGCTGCCCGCCAGCGCCAGACGCGCGGTAGGTGTCGATCTTCAAATCGCCTTCGTTGATTTCAATGTCGATATTGTCGTCAATGACCGGATACACCCAGACGCTTGAAAAGCTGGTATGCCGCTTTGCCGCGCTGTCATAAGGCGAAATGCGGACCAGACGGTGGACGCCGCTTTCGGTCTTGGCATAGCCATAAGCATTCTCGCCCTTCACCAGCAAGGTGGCGGATTTGATGCCCGCCTGATCGCCTGCCTGATAATCGACCATTTCGACCTTATACCCGCGTTGTTCGGCCCAGCGATAATACATGCGCTGCAGCATTTCGGCCCAGTCCTGGCTCTCGGTGCCGCCAGCGCCCGCATGAATTTCAATGAAAGTGTCATTGCCGTCTGCCTCGCCCGACAGCAATGCAGAGACCTTGTCGCGGTCGGCACGGTCAGCCAATGCTTTCAATGCAGCGGCGCCCTCATCGCCCAATTCGGCGTCGCCTTCCATCTCGGCAAGCTCGATTAATTCAACCGTGCCCGCCTTGTCGGCGTCGATTTCGCGCACGGTCCCAATGGCCGCATCCAAGCGGCGGCGTTCGCGCATAACTTCTTCGGCGGCCTTTGGATTATCCCACAAGGTCGGGTCCTCAACCTTGGCGTTCAGTTCGTCCAAGCGGCGCAAAGCACGGTCCCAATCAAGCGACATCTTGACGAGGTTGAGGGCGGCATCAATGCGGGCAACATAGCCTTCTGCGTCGGCGCGCATAAGAAACTCCAAGGGAATGAAAAGGTCAGCCGCGGCCTTTAGCGGATTGGGCGCTCAAGTCAAAGGCAGCGATGACCGCAATTATCTGCCGCAACGCAAAATCTAATAGGGTCCTGACCCTAAGCACTAAACCTAATAAATTCCGCCTTCTTGCTGGATAAACTCCTGGTCGCGCTTTGTCCCGACGCTTGCGCTTGGGGCATTGGCTGCGCCGGCAGCACCAGCAGACTCCGTTTCAGCCGCTTTCTTTGGCGTGTCATCCCGCGTGGCCAGTTCTTCTTGACGGATAGATCGCTTCGGCTCCGTCTCGGCCTTGAACGCCTCCCAAATCACGGCGCTTAGCGGGTCATCACCCGGCCAAGCACCATATACGCGCTTGCCACTTCTGCGATCTACGCGGACAAGCCGAGTTCCGGCAGGCGCGATGAACGGTGTCTTTGGCATATCGGCCATCGCTGTGCGCGCGAACTGTTTGAAAACGGGCGCAGCCAGTGAGCTTCCCTGCGCATAGCCGCCCATATTGCGCGGTTGGTCAAAGCCCAGATAGAGGCCAGCGACCAAATGCGGTGATCCGCCAATGAACCAGACATTTGTGGGGCCGGTGGTTGTTCCGGTTTTGCCGAACAATGGCCGGTCAAGTTCACGCAATGTGACAGCCGTGCCACGCGCAATCACGCCTTCCAACATATGCACGACTTGATAGGCCGTGATGGGATCCATGACTTGCTTGCCGGCAGGTGTGAACCGCGGCATTGGCCTGCCATTCCAATCGGGCGCGCGGCACCCCACACAAGGCTTCCATTTGGCGGGCCAAATAACCTTGCCTTTGCGATTTTGCGCAAAATCAATGAATGTCGGTTTCAATTTACGGCCATGATTGACCAGCATCGAATAGGCATTGACCATCTTCAACACTGTCGTGTCCCCTGCACCAAGGGCATAAGAGAGATAATCAGGATAATCCCCAATCGACATGTCACGCAAAGTGTCCGTCACATTGTCCATACCCGATTCAGCCGCCGCCCGCACCGTCATCAGGTTGCGAGATTGTTCAAGACCCCAACGCATGGTTTGCGGCCCTGCCCCGCCGCCTGTGAAATTGCGAAAGCATTTTTGGCCTAAGTTCGCACCCTGCCAGACGCAATAAGGACCATCGACGATAATCGACGTGGGCGTCATCCCATTGTCGAGCGCAGTTGCGTAAACAAAGGGTTTAATGGTTGATCCGGGCTGCCTTTGTGCCTGCGTCGCGCGGTTGAAGCTAGATATACGATTATCGAAGCCACCTTGCACCGCCAGCACACGGCCATTGAAAGGATTTTGGACAACCATGCCGCCGCCGACCTCTGGCACGCTGCGGACAACGAAGCTGTTCGTGCCATTGGGGGCAACGGCGATCACATCACCTGCCTTCATCGCGGCTGGACCGCCATCAATGCGCGCGGTCGAACCATCCGCAAATCCAACGCGCCCCTTGCCCAACGCAACGCCAGCACGCCAATTCGCATAATCGATACCAATATTGGTCGACGCAAAGCGGGATGGCCATTTGTCATCGGTAACGTCAATTGTGCCCAAATTGGCTTTCCAAGCCTTGCCAGCATTGTAGCGTAGCAAGCCGTCACGCAACGCCTTGGTCGCCGCAAGTTGATGCTCGGGATGCATGGATGACCGAACCCACAAACCGCCCGAATAGACGCTATAGGGCCCTGCCTCGTCAGTTTCGCCAAATTTTTCTATAAGCTGGCGGCGCACTTCTTCTGCAAAATAACCGCCAACATTTTTATAACCGGTACCGCGTTGCGTCACCAGGCCAAGCGGTTGGGCCCGCGCGGTCGCAAGCTGCGCATCGGTGATCCATCCATTCGCGTGCATTTCGCCCAGCACCCAATTACGACGGGACATGGCGAGATCCGCATTTTTGGCGCGCCCATAACGTTCCGGCGCCTTTGGTAGGATGGCCAGAAAGGCCATTTCATGCAGTAAAAGCTTATCAACGCTTTTACCGAAATAGGCCTGCGCCGCGGCCTCAACGCCGAAAGATTGGCGTCCAAGGGCGATTTCATTGAGGTAAAGCGACAAAATCTGAGGTTTGGTCAGCGCGCTTTCGATACGCCTGGCTAAGATCGCCTCTTTGACCTTGCGGGTGTAACTATATTCGTTGGTCAAAAGCAGGTTTTTCGCAACCTGTTGTGTGATGGTCGATGCGCCACGCGACCGCTTGTCGCTAAAAATATTGTCAAAAATGGCGGACGCGATACCGGGATAATCAATCCCGCCATGGCTGAAAAATGTTTTGTCCTCGGCCGCGAGATAGGCATGCATCAACGTTTTGGGAAAGTCGGCATATTCCAATTGAACGCGCCGTTCCCGGGCGTAGCTGTGAAAAGGCTCTCCGTTGATATCGCGCACCACCGTTGGCAGCGGCGATTCATATTCGATGAGCGCCTCTGCATCAGGAAGATTGCGGGCAAACAAGGCCCAGAATATCAAAAGCAGAACGAAAAGCGCACTTGCGGCGTAAGTCGCCAAACGAAAACGCTTGTTTTGCCACCATCCACGCCAGCGAGTCACAAAATCTTCGGCGTCGCGTTTCAGCCGGTAACTGATAGTTGTCGGCGCTTCGGCAGGTGGTGACTGATTATCCATTGCGGGCCCTATCTAGCCGATTTGCCGGACAGGTCCAGAATGTAAATCAGAAAATAGACGCGAATTTAGCCACATGCTTGTTTAACGTGACGCAATCCGCCGCGCAGAATTGACTTAAATGGCATTGAACAGCGCCCCCGCGCCCTCGCGCTATACTGTGGCGACGGCAGGAACCGCAGATCCGCTGCTTTTACCACATGCGCTATTTCAAGCGGCGCAACATTTTTTACAGACAATGGTCTCGGCCAATCAGTATTATAAAAATAACGGTCCATGAGACGTAATTACAGGCTAAATCGCGGGATGCTCTTGCCGATAACATGCAGGAGTGCTAGCGTTTCCCTACAGGGAGTTCTGAAGAATGCCCCGATAGTCCGCCGTTCGTTGTTAACGTTCGGCATTTTAACAGGTTGACGCTTCATGAGGCATGATATTTCCAACAACGCCGCCCGGTCTGGGTATGGCGCATGGGTTGGAAATCACGCGCGCGCGATACACGCCCGCCATGCACAAGCAGCAGACGCATTTTTAACTTTTCCACCACATCGCTTTGCCGACAGGAACGCTGTGCGTCCGGTCCGGCAACGTATTAACAAAGAAGCGAGCGGCCATCGGCTAATAATCGGCTGCCGGCCTCGCTGGAGTAAATTACATGACAACGCGTATGCTTATCGACGCGCGTCACCGGGAAGAAACCCGGGTCGCAGTCGTAACAGGAAACCAGATTGAGGAATTCGATTTTGAGTCGGCGGAGCACAAGCAGCTCAAAGGCAATATCTATCTTGCAAAAGTAACCAGGGTAGAACCATCGCTTCAGGCGGCTTTCATTGATTATGGCGGCAACCGCCACGGATTTTTGGCGTTTGCCGAAATTCACCCCGATTATTACCAGATCCCTCGGGAAGACCGCGACCGGTTGTTGGCCGAAGAAGCTGAGGCTGCGGCTGAAGAGGCTGCGCTGCGTGAGCAGGAAGAAGAGGAAAGCGATGAGCCTTCCGATATCATGCAGGGCTCGGCGGAACGTGATGATGATGCAACCGACCTTATTGAGGTCGATAGCGACGACAGCATCGATACCATAGACATGACCGAGGGTGAAGAACCCGACCTTGGCGGCAATGGCGACGATTCCGACGAAAACGGAAACGGCGAAAACGGCAGCGAAAATGGCCGCAACAACCGTCGCCGTCGTGGTCGCGGTGGCCGAAATAACGAAGGCCGGGCGCCGAAGGCAAGCGACGAAGTGCGCGCAAAGCGTATGAACTTACGTCGCCGGTACAAAATCCAGGACGTCATTCATCGTCGTCAAGTTTTGCTCGTTCAAGTCGTGAAAGAAGAACGCGGCAACAAGGGTGCAGCGCTCACCACATATTTGAGCTTGGCGGGCCGTTATTGCGTCCTCATGCCGAATACGTCACATGGCGGCGGTATCAGCCGTAAAATTCATAGCGCAGCCGACCGTAAGCGTTTGAAGACGATTATTTCTGACCTTACCTTGCCATCCACCATGGGTTGCATAATCCGGACCGCAGGGCTTGCCCGGACGAAGCCTGAAATCAAGCGTGATTTTGATTATCTGGCGCGCCTGTGGGACGAAATCCGTGAGCGCACGCTGCGCGGCGCAGCGCCCATGCTGATCCATACTGACAGCGACCTTATCAAACGCGCCATTCGTGATATCTATAACAAGGATATTGACGAGGTGTTCGTGGAAGGGCCCGACGGGTATAAGGCGGCAAAGGACTTCATGAAGTTGCTTATGCCAAGCCATGCCAAGCGTGTGCAGCATTATGCCGACCCGGTACCATTATTCCAACGCTATCATGTCGAAGATCAGTTGAACGCGATGTATCAACCGGTCGTTCAGTTGAAGTCGGGTGGTTATATTGTCATCAACCCAACCGAAGCATTGGTCTCGATCGACATCAACTCAGGCCGTTCGACCAAGGAACATGGCATTGAGCAAACCGCGCTTTCAACCAATTTGGAAGCTGCGCGCGAGATTGCCCGTCAGTTGCGCTTGCGCGATATGGCTGGCCTTGTTGTTATCGACTTCATCGATATGGAGCATCATTCGAACGCCCGCAAAGTCGAGCGTGCAATGAAAGAAGCGTTGAAACACGACCGCGCCCGCATTCAGGTCGGTCGCATTTCAAGCTTTGGCCTGATGGAAATGAGCCGTCAGCGTCTGCGCACCGGCGTGCTGGAGGCATCGACCCGCGAATGTCCGCATTGTGAAGGCACGGGCCTTGTCCGAACCGCATCGTCGGCGGCATTGTCCGCGCTGCGCCTTATCGAAGACGAAGCGGCAAAGGGTCAAGGCAACCAGATCGTGTTGCAAGCAAGCCAAGAGGCGACCATTTATTGCCTCAACAACAAGCGTGCCGAATTGGCGGCGATCGAAGATCGCTATCATGTCCGCGTGCTGATCGTGCCCAATGGAGAGACCGAAGGCGCAAAGCTTGCGGTTTCCAGTTCCGGCCCGCGTCCAGAACGCCCGGTCGAACTGCCGCCAATTATCGACCTCGACGATGATGACATTGAAGACGACATCGAAGATTTCGACGACGAAGTTGAAGAAGCTGAGGAAACCGCGCGCGAGCCGCGTCGTGCCCGAGAAGAGCGTCCACGCGAAGAAGGCGAAGGTGGCGAAGGTCGCAAACGCAAGCGTCGCCGTGGCCGCCGAGGTGGCAAGGGTCGCGACCGTGATAGCCGGCCTGAGGGTGAGGATGCGGTTGCGGGCGAAAATGAGGCTACTGCGGAACGCGCCGAAGGCAATGACATCGCTCAAGCCCCTGAAGCGGATGCGGAAGCCAAGCCAAAAGCACGTCGCGGACGTCGTGGTGGCAGGGGCCGTGACCGTCAGGAAACGGACGTTAATGCCATTGCCGAAACGTCAGCGCCTGCCGAAGCCGAAGCGTCTGCAGTCCCAGAAGTTACGCAAGAAGCCGATGCCAAGCCAAAGCGTCGCAGCCGCGCCAAGCCAAAGGCTGATGCGGTTGAGGTTGAAGCTACAGACGCACCTGCTGAGCCGGTGCCGGCGGTTGCCGCAAAAATAAAGGCCGCACCCAAACCACGCGGCAAGGCAAAGGCAACGCCTCCTGTTACGGAAACCGTGGCCGAAGAGGCTGTGGAGACACCAAAGGTCAAAGCCAAGGCTCCACGCAAGAAAGCGGCCGCAAAGGATGCCGCGCAAGACGTAGCATCCACGCAAGCGGACGGTGCGCCTGATGACGGCACGCCGCGCACTGGTTGGTGGCAACGCACCTTCGGTTAAGGAGCCATCTCGTAAAAAATAACTTAGCCTCGTTGGTCAGTGACTGGCGGGGCTTCGTTTTGTGTAATTTCTTCATTGCGCGTTCATGTAGTTCGGGCCATTCAACAGAGATGGATATTTTCACGTTTCGTGCCGTCCGGACAGCATTCATCCTGTTCCTTGCAGTATTGGTGTCCGTGCGCCCCGCCATGGCGCAGTCTATTTTACGCGATGCAGAGACCGAGGCTTTTCTGGATGAGATTTCTGCGCCTTTGATTGAGGCAGCGGGGCTTGACCCCAAAAATGTCGACATCATCCTGATCAACGACAAGTCCATCAACGCCTTTGTCGCGGGCGGCCAGGCGGTTTACCTCCACAGCGGCTTGATCGATGCCGCAACTTCCGCAAATGAGGTCCAAGGCGTGATCGCGCATGAACTTGGCCATATCGTTGGCGGCCACGTCGTGCGCTTCGACGAGGGCGTATCTGCCGCCAGCGGAATCAGCATCGCAAGTCTCATTTTGGCGGCAGCGGCCATGGCTGCCGGTGCAGGCGAAGCGGGCATGGGCATATTGTCGGCGGGGCAGCAGGCGGCAATGGGCAAATTCTTGGCCTATAGCCGCGGACAAGAGGGCACAGCCGATGCGTCAGGTGCACAATATCTTTCCAGAGCGGGGATAACCGGCCGCGGTTCAATCAACTTTTTCAAAAAGCTGCAGAATTTTGAGTTCCGCCTCGGTATTCCACAAGAGGACAGCTATGGCCGCACGCACCCGTTATCCGGTGAACGCATTTCCGTGCTGGAGGACACATATTCAGCCGACCCTGCGTGGAAAGCGCCTTTAAACCCCAAATGGGAAAGTGATTTCAAACGGGTTAAGGCAAAATTGACCGGCTATCTCGCCGACCCCACAGCCACGATGCGTGATTATCCTGAGTCCGACACATCGGTGCCCGCCCGCTATGCGCGCGCTTATGCTTGGCACAAGTCAGCTTATCCGCAAAAGGCCCTAAATGAATCATCCGCCCTCGTTGCGTCGGCACCCGAAGATCCCTATTTCCTCGAACTACATGGGCAAATCTTGCTGGAATCTGGGCGCCCTGCCGAGGCGATTGTGCCGTTGCGTAAAGCGGTAAACCTGACCGGCAACCAACCATTAATCGCCGCAATATTCGGACATGCGTTGGTCGCTACAGAAGATAAAACGCAGCTTGATGAAGCGGCAAAGGTGTTGAAAGCTGCTGTGGCCAAAGACAACCAAAACCCGTTTGCATGGTATCAGCTTGGTGTTGTTTATGCGCAGAAAGGCGACACTGCCCGCGCCGCACTTGCCAGCGCAGAACGCTATATGATGGAGGGCGCAGCGCAATTTGCTTTGTCCAATGCGCAAACCGCCATGGCTGGGTTGCCGGAATATTCGCCTGATTGGATCCGTGCGCAAGATATCAATATGGTGGCCGAAGCAAAGCTTGCGCAGTTAAAGAAACGCCGCCGCTAGGGTCAGGACCACTTAATTGCTGGCACATTAAATGCGGCGCGACTAAATCAGCCTTTATGACCCAACAAACGCCAACTCGCCGGATCATTATCGTAACGATTGTTTCGGGATTAGCCATCTTGCTTGCTTTGGCGGCCTATATTTTCTGGCCAAGCGCCGCCACGATTGACCCTTCTGATGCTGCACCTGTCGCCGAAGATGCTGCTAAATCTGCGGATGATGCGGTTGCTGCTGCGGGTATGTCGCCCGCTGACCGCAAGGCGACAGAGGCATTGGTCAAAGCCTATATCCTCGAAAATCCGGAAATCATCACGGACGCAGTTGCCATTTTGCAGCAACGCCAAGTCACAGAACGCTTATCCGCAGCGGGAAATGACATCGCCAAGCCCTTCCCCGGGGCCGAGGCTGGTAACCCGAAGGGCGACGTGACGATTGTCGAATTTACCGACTATAATTGCGGCTTCTGCCGAGCCAGTGTGCCCGATATCCAGCGCCTGTTAAAAAGCGATAGCAATCTCCGTTTGGTTTATCGCGAATTGCCGATCCTGAGCCAATCCAGCAGGGACGCAGCCTTATGGGCGCTTGCCGCCGCGCGCCAAGGCAAGCATAAGGCATTTCATGATGCATTGTTCGCCGCTGGCCCGGCTGATGAAACAAATATAGCTGCCGCAGCGCGCCAGGCAGGGCTAGATATGGCCGCAGCCCGCGCCTTTGCGGCATCACCGCAAGCAAACCAAGAAATCGAACGCAACTTGGCGTTTATGCAGCAAATCGGTTTCAACGGCACGCCCACATTCATCATCGGTGACCAGATTTTGGAAGGCGCCTTGGGCTATGATGCCCTCAAACGTGCCGTTGAAAAGGCGCGCCAAAAAGGCTGATTAGGGTCAGGACCTATTCAATCCACCTTCGCGGTTTGAGGCCATTTTGACGCCGCGATGGTGGATTTAAGTGGTCCTGCCCCTAACCCTTTTTACCTTGCGCAATCACATACCATTCTACCGAGCCCTTGCGGCTTGCTGGCGGCTTTGCATGTTTCACCGTAGTGAAGTTCGTTTTCAGAATACTCAGCATCGCTGGGTCAGTGCCGCCTGCAAACACCTTCGCGACAAAATCACCACCAGGCACCAGTACCTTGATTGCAAAATCCACCGCTGCCTCAACTAAGCCCATGGTGCGCAAATGGTCGGTCTGCTTATGCCCGACGGTGTTGGCCGCCATGTCTGACAAGATAAGGTCCGGCGCACTGCCAAGTTCAGCGATCAGCCGGTCTGGCGCGCTGTCATGCATGAAGTCCATCTCCAGCAGAATAACCCCCTCAAGCGGGTCAACTGGCAATAGGTCAATGCCGACAATTGCGGCCTTTGGTTGCTGCCGGCGCACCACCTGCGCCCATCCGCCGGGTGCGACGCCCAAATCGACAACCGCCTTTTTACCGCGCAAGATATGGAATTTTTCGTCGAGCTCCACCAGCTTATAGGCCGCTCGGCTGCGATAACCTTCGCCATGCGCGCGCTTCACATAAGGGTCATTCAACTGCCGCTCAAGCCAACGGGTCGATCCCGCCGTCCGCCGTTTTGCCGTTTTGACTTTCTGCTTGCCAGCCAGTGTCCGACCCGAATTTTTACCACCGAAAAGATTATCTGCCATGTCTCAATTCCGCCGATTACGGCGCTTGGCGTCGCTCGCCATCAGCGCACGCAATATACCTTCGCGAATGCCGCGATCTGCCACGCCCAGCCGTTCACCGGGCCATATGTCGAAAATGGATTCCAGTATCGCACAACCAGCCACCACCAAATCGGCCCGTTCATGGCCGATGGTCGGAAACTCTGCGCGTCCGGCAATGTTGCGATGTGCCAGCTCGCGGCTGATATCACGCATAGCAGAAGTCTGGAGACGCAAACCGTCCACCGCGCGCCGGTCATAGCTGTTCAGCTTCAAATAGACGCTGGCGAGCGTTGTGACGGTCCCTGATGTCCCCAATAGACGCCGATCGCCACCGTCTTTGGGCAAACGGGCCGCAAAGTCAGCAAAACTGGCCATGACTTTGTCGCGCATGGATTGGTAGCTTGCTTTCAACTGTTCCGGACTGTCGCCTTCCGTGCGTTCGCTTTCGGTAAGCGAAACGACGCCCCAAGGCACACTCACCCAATCAATAATTTCCGGAATGACACTGCGCGTCGACACAAGAACCAGTTCGGTCGACCCCCCACCAATGTCAAAAATCAGTGCGGGCCCTTCGCCGTCTTCCAAAAGAGCGTAGCAGCCCATAACCGCCAGCCGCGCTTCTTCCTTTGGACTGATAATGTCGAGGTGGATGCCGGTCTCCCGTTTCACCCGTTCGATAAACTGGGCCCCGTTCACTGCTTGACGGCAGGCCTCAGTCGCAACAGATCGGGCAAGCACCACGTTGCGTTTTTTAAGCTTTTCGGCACAAACGGTCAGCGCTTCAACCGCGCGGTCCATGGCCTCCTCGCTCATGCGGCCAGTGGCGGTCATCCCCTCACCTAAGCGTACAACACGCGAAAACGCGTCCACGACGGTGAAATCGTCGCCACCTGCCCGCGCGATCAGTAACCGGCAATTGTTGGTGCCAAGGTCAAGCGCCGCATAGGCGGTTCGCTCAAGCCAATTTCGACGCAACGCAACAATGTCACCCTGCGGCCTACCGTTGCTAGCCGACGTCGGGGCGTTTGGAGTGTCGGGACGCACTGCGCCCTTGGCCGAAGCCTGCTGCAGCATGGCAGCCTTGGGTGCCGCATTTTTGCGACGCGACGAATTTTTACGTTTTCGTCCGCGTCCTTTTTGCGGCGATGGCGCGACATTTTCGCCCATAGCCGATAACTCACTTCTTATTTTCTATCCGGTCGAATGTGCCGCCGGTACCTGAAGTCGATGTTACGCGCAGAGAGACAAAGTTTCAACATTTTTGAAGATTCCCCCGCAACCGCCCAATTCAGCGGGTTGACCGAACATAGCCACGAGCATATACGCCCTCCCCTTGCTCCCCGGTCGTCTAACGGTAAGACTACGGACTCTGACTCCGTCTATTGAGGTTCGAATCCTTACCGGGGAACCACGTTACCGCATGTATATAACGGCAAAAGGCACTTGTCAGCGCGTGTAATAATGTTACATCCAATTTGGGGGAGCATTGTGGGAAGCGGACTTTATGCGCGCAGAGGCTGTAAACGCTACAGATAACAATAAATTCTTGGGCTGGATTGAACGGGCTGGCAACAAATTGCCCGATCCGGTATTCCTGTTTCTGTATCTGGTCGGCGGTCTCATATTGCTATCCGTGTTCGGCGCCGCGATGAATTGGTCGGCGGTGCATCCAACTGAAATCGACCCTGAGACAGGTACGAATAAAGTGATTGCCGCAACTAGCCTGTTGTCGGCCGAAAATATCCGAAAATTGTGGGTTGAAATGCCCAAGACTTTTACGGGATTTCACCCGCTCGGATATGTCTTGGTCGTGATGTTGGGCGCTGGTGTCGCCGAAAAATCGGGACTATTCGGCGCAGCGATGCGTGCTGGTGTCGCAAACGCCCCGACCTATCTGTTGACACCGATTGTCGCCTTGGTCGCGATGATGGGCAATTTGGCTGCTGATGCGGCTTATGTGGTTCTCATTCCCTTGGCTGGCGTGATCTACGCTGCCGCCGGGCGCCACCCCATTGCCGGGATAGCAGCCGCCTTTGCAGGGGTTTCAGGGGGGTTTTCCGCAAATCTGTTTCCGGGACAACTCGACGCGTTATTGTTCGGCATAACGCAGTCAGCGGCCAATACGGTGTTTCCCGATTGGCAAGCGAATATCGCCGGAAACTGGTATTTCATTGTGGGCATGACGGTCGTTTTCCTACCGGTGATTTGGTACGTCACTGACAAAATTGTCGAGCCGCGCCTTGGCGCATATCGAGCCGAAGGCGCGCAAGCCATTGCGGCGGGCATGACAATGACAGAAACCGTCGATGCCAGCAGCGTTTCGGAATCCGATATTAGCCAGCCACTCTCTTCGGACCAACGCAAGGGGCTTCGTCATGCAGGTCTGGCAAGCTTAGCTGTCGCTGCGCTCTGGATGTTCATGACGCTTGGCCCCGATACGGCATTGATTGACGAAACCGCGCCAGCAGAGTCACAGCTTACGCCATTTTATCAGTCACTTGTTGCTGGATTCATGATACTTTTTCTGCTGGCCGGTTGGGCGTATGGCCGCGCTACGGGCATCATCAAAAACCACCGAGACCTTGTGCGGATGATGTCAGATTCCATGGCTGATATGGCATATTTCCTAGTTCTTGCTTTCGCCATTTCGCATTTCGTTGCCATGTTTGGTTGGTCAAATCTTGGCCTCATCACGGCTGTCCATGGTTCAGACGGACTGAACGCATTGGCATTGCCTGCTCCGCTTTTGCTCATTCTTGTGGTGTTATTCACGGCAGCGCTGAACCTGTTTATCGGCTCGGCTAGTGCCAAATGGGCTCTATTGGCGCCCGTTCTTGTTCCCATGCTGATGCTGTTGGGCGTCAGCGCCGAAATGACGACGGCTGCCTATCGGGTCGGCGACGGGGCAACGAATATCATCACACCTTTGATGGTCTATTTCCCTCTCATCCTTGTGTTTTGCCAGCGCTGGGTCAAGGACTTCGGTATCGGAAGTCTTGCCGCGACGATGATCCCTTATTCCATCGGATTATTGCTGATTGGCATGGCGCTTGTCGGGGTTTGGGTTGCGGCAGAAGTTCCGCTTGGTCCATCGGCTCCGGTATATCTGACCACGCGCTAATCTACCCGGCAACCTGTCGAACCAACGGACCGCATCAGAGCGTCTGCGCCCGCTATTCGCTTCGCAACGCCTCAATCGGTGAGAGGCGCGATGCTCGGATGGCGGGATAGCCGCCGAAAACCAGACCGATAATGGCAGAAAAAGCGACAGCCATTATCGCCGTATCAAGGCCGATTGGCGCGGGGAATTCGGCTATACGCTCGAAAATCGAGGCGGCCAATATGGCCAGCGACAGGCCAATTGCCCCGCCGATCACGCACAATACGGCTGCCTCCACCAAAAACTGGTTGCGAATATCGCTGCGTTTTGCGCCCAATGCCATGCGCAGCCCGATTTCGCGGGTCCGTTCCGTCACACTGACCAGCATGATGTTCATGATACCAATCCCGCCGACCAGAAGCGAAATCGATGCAATGGCGACAAGCACGGCTTGAAATATCTGCGTTACTTCGCCCGTGGTTTCGGCAATTTCGGTAGTCGTGCGCACGGTGAACGGGTTGATCTTGCCTTTCGCCACGCGGTAACGATCGCGCAACAAACGCTCTATTTCCTTTTGCCCCGACAGCAGCGCGTCTTCATCCTCAAAACCGACAAAGATCAACGTCACATCGTCGGGCCCCTGTGTAGCGGTGGTCAATAAACGTTGGCGTAACGTCGTTATCGGCACGACGATTTGGTCGTCATTATCATTACCCAAATTGCTGCCCTTGCTTTCGAGAAGACCAATGACAGTGAAGGGCGCGCGATTAATCCGAATAGTTTCACCAACCGGGCTTGTGTCCGGGAACAACTTATTAGCAACGGTTTCGCCAATAACGGCAACGCGCGCTGCCGAACCAATGTCGCTTTGCGTCAGAAACCGGCCTTCGGATGCTGTGATATTGGAGACAATGCCATATTCAGGGGTCGCGCCAGTTGCCTGCGTCGTTGCACTTCGCCCCGGCGTCACAATCTGGACACTGCTGCGGATTTGCGGAGCGACCGCGCTTACCCCCGATACCTCGCGCAGGATTGCCTGACCGTCGCGCTCGGTCAATCTGCCGCGATCACTTGATCGTGGGGGACCGCTGCCGCTGTCGGGCTGTGGCACGACGATGGCCATGTTCGACCCCAAAGTCGCAATTTGCTGCGACACCGAAACCTGCGCGCCATTTCCAACCGCCACCGCCAAGATAACGGAGAATACCCCAATCATGACGCCCAAGGTGGTCAGGATTGAACGCATCAAATTGGTGCGCAGCGCCGTCAGCGCAATCGCGACATTCACGCCCCATCCAGCAAATGACGCGAGCAAGTCTTTCATGTCGCGCTGGCCCTGCGGCGCGACTTGACCGCGGCGTCCTCAATCACCTGCCCGTCGCGAAAGACAATCCGCCGCGCGGCATATTCGGCGATATCGGGTTCATGCGTCACGAGCACAACGGTTATGCCGTCGTCATTCAATTTCTGAAAAATACCCATAATGTCCAATGATGTCTGCGTATCCAATGCGCCCGTTGGCTCGTCGGCCAGCAGCATCAGCGGGTCTGTGACCAAAGCCCGTGCGATGGCCACACGCTGTTGCTGCCCACCCGAAAGCTTCGCAGGCGTATTTTGTAGGCGGTTGGCAAGGCCCATGGCCTCCAACTTATCCTGCGCGCGCCTGCGCCGCTCGGCATAGCCAATCCCAGCATAGATCAGCGGCACGGCAACATTATCGAGCGCGCTGGTCCGCGCGAGCAAATTGAACTGTTGAAACACGAAGCCTATCTTGCGGTTGCGAATTTCGGCCAGCGCATCGCTATCCAGCGATTTGGTGTCGATCCCGTCCAACAACAATGTGCCTGATGTCGGAATATCCAAGCAACCGATCATGTTCATGAAGGTCGATTTACCCGACCCGCTGGCCCCCATGATCGCAACAAATTCGCCACGCGAAATGGACAGTGAGACATTATTCACCGCATGGACAATTTCGCCGCCAATCGCATAATCCTTAACCAGATCATGCGTTTCAAGAAGCGGCGTTGTCATCTTCATCCGCGCTTTCGTCATTCTCTTTCTTGGGCTTCAGCGATTTTGTGCGCACCAATATCTTATCACCGGTCTTTATGCCTGAGATGACCTCGGTATATTCTTCACCCTGCAATCCGGTTCGGATAACTCTCCGCACGGGTCGATAAGGGTCGTCGCCAACCACATAGACTTTCGGGCGGACAACGGCTTTTTTTGCAGGGTCCGACACTGGCTTTTCCGCCGCAGATTTTGGCCGGTCGGCCAAGCGCGGTCGAAACCGCATCGCGTTGGTTGGCACCCGCGTGACATTGGTTCGGACATCCGTAATGATTTCGACATTGGCCGTCATGCCCGGCAGCAGCTTTCCATTCACATTATCGACATCGATAATCACAAGGTAGCTGACGACATTTTGCGCCTCTACGGGCGCTTGCCGCACTTGCCGGACCTTGGCCTTGAAGACATCATCGGGATAGCTGTCGACAGTGAAGCTGACCATTTGTCCCGCGCGAATTTGCCCGATATCGGCTTCATCGACCGATGCCTCCACCTGCATCTTCGTCGTATCTGCGGCGATTTCGAACAAATTCGGCGTCTGAAAACTTGCCGCAACGGTTGTGCCCGGCTCAACCAATTTGTTGATAATCACCCCGCTCGCAGGCGCGACGATAATGGTCCGGCTAAGGTCAAGCGTCGCCGACGACAGTTCCGCATTGCCCTGCCGGATCTGCGCACCGCCGCTTTGCGTTTGCGCCAAGGCGACCTGCACGGCGTTGCGCGCGCTGTTCAGCTTGCTTTGCGCGATATCTAGGCCTGCCTTAGAAACAAAGCCGCGTTCCGCCAGCGCCTTTTGCCTGTCAAAATCGCGCTCTTGAATTTCCAACTCAGCCCGCGCCCGCGCCACATTGGCCGCCGTCTGTTGCAGATTGGCGCGCGCCACGGCAACCTGCGCCTCGGACTGCTCAACCCGCGCGCGCACCCGCGTCGGGTCAATTTCGGCCAACACTTGGCCTGCCCGCACGCGCGAGTTGAAATCGACATATACTTTGGTGATCTGCCCCGAAACCTCAGCGCCGACCTTAATCGTATTCAAGGCGCGCACTTTACCACTGGCGGAAACCTTGCGAACAACGTCGCCGCGCGTAACAGCTTCGCTGATATATATATAATCAGGCGGCGTTGGACGAACGATCCGATACACAATAAAAAGCAGCAGCAGCGCAATCAACACCGACCAGATCGGATGGCGTTTTGTCCATGAAATGAAGGTAGTTAGCATATTACCTCGCCCAGTGCCTTTGGTTCCCCCTCGCTGTATCTTGGGTTGGGCAAACTGGCTAGCGGTTATGTGGGGTAAGGTGACAATTGCGCTGTCCCTTAGTTCGTCATCCTGGAGCCGTAGGCGTGCAGAGCACAACTCGTTTCAGGATAACATGCGACAGTGGTTCGTTATCCTGGAGCCGAAGGCTGGCAGAGCCAAAACAAGTTCAGGATGACGAAAGGATAGCATTGCGGATTTCCGGTAACTACTGCGTCATCCGCGAAATAGCTTTCGCTTGTAATGTAGGATTTGTTTTGAGATTCTGTGCGCTAATCCCGCAATATTTGCGCGACCGGCTCTTTGAATATGTTGAACCCCAGTCCGGCTTTTGGGCCCGGCAAACCAACTGCGCAATGTTGCGGTAAGTTTACAGAAATACCGCGTTTTGGGTATATGTTTGTAAACTTAGAACTCCGATGACAATTGCGTCATCCCGAAAAAAAACCGTTCAAAAAAACGCCGTCGCACCAGCGAAGGCTGGTGCCCATCACGCCTGTCCGGATAGACCGACAGGCGTGATAGGCCCCAGCCTGCGCTGGGGCGACGAATTACGGACGAATTCCGATGACAATTGCGTCATCCTCGCAATAGCTGTCACGCAAGCCCTGCCACATCATTTACCCGCCATTTCCAAAAAACAAGGCTGGCTTTTGACGATAAAAGAAATGTCTCTATTGTAAATTACTGCATTGCCGTCAAAGAGCGCCCTGAATCATGGAGTGAATAATGGCTTTTTCGACTGTTAAGGTTTTAACCACGCATCATTGGAACAAGGGACTGTTTTCCTTTTCGGTGTCACGTCCCGCCTCATTTCGCTTTGTGAGCGGTCAATTCGTCATGATTGGCCTTATGGTCAATGATAAGCCATTGATGCGTGCCTATTCCATGGCCTCGCCCTTTTGGGATGAATCGCTTGAATTTTTAAGCATCATTGTTCCAGATGGTCCGCTGACCAGCATATTGTGCAAAATCCAACCCGGCGACGAAATCCTGCTGGGTGCCAAACCAACGGGCACGCTGACGCTGGACGCGTTGCTTCCCGGCAAGCGGCTGCATTTAATTGGCACGGGAACGGGATTGGCACCGTGGATGTCGATCATTCGCGATCCTGAAGCTTATGAGCGCTATGAAAAGATTACCGTTCAGCACACCGTGCGGCAGGTTGAAGATCTGGCGTTCCGCGATGCACTGGAATCGCAACTGGCAAACGACCCCTTGGTTGCAGCAGAAGCAAAGCAGCAGCTAATCTATGACGCGTCAGTCACCAAATGTCCGACGTGGACGGGCGAAAATCGTCGCATCACGCAGAGAATTGAAAGCGGGGATTATGAACTCGATCCAGAATTCGACCGCGTCATGCTGTGCGGCAGCATGGCGATGATTAAGGAGACAGGGGCGTTGTTGGAAAGCCTTGGTTTCACCGAAGGCGCACAATCGCAACCCGGCACTTATGTTCTGGAACGCGCTTTTGTTGGCTGACGATAGGCAAAAATGCTTAGGTGACCGCCGGGTCTGCTAAGGGCAGTTCAATGGTGAAGTGCGCGCCGCTGCGGTTAGATTTAGCGCGCAGGACGCCGCCCAAATCCGACACGATGCCATAGCTAATCGATAGGCCAAGACCCGTTCCGTCTTTCGGAGCCTTTGTAGTGTAGAACGGATCAAATATTCTTAGGAGGACATTGGAAGGAATTCCAACGCCATTATCCTCTACATTAATGACCGCAAGCTTGTTGCGGCGCTTCACTGTGATTTTAATTCTACCTTCGGCAGCATTGCCCGCGCCATAGCGCGCCCGGATCGCGTCATTGGCGTTGAGCAGCAGGTTCAACAACACTTGCTCTAACAACACAGGCAGAGCTTGAACATGGACTGCTTCGCCCTTTTCAGTGAACTCGACTTGCGTGCCATCGAGTTCAAGCTGGGGCGCCACCATCATAACGACCGCATCCACAATGGTCTTAACATTTATCGGGTAAGGCGATTCCTTGGGTATGCGTCCAAAAATCCGCATTTGCAGCAAAATCGCCGACGCCCGTTCCACCTGTGCCAATATATTTTCAAGCTTCGGCAGAAAACGGTCGGCCTCCATACGGTCGCGCACCGCATTTTCGCGCAAATTGGATGCAGCCATTTTGATGAAATTCAATGGTTGGTTCAATTCATGCGCCGTGCCGGAAATCATCCGTCCCAAGCTTGCCATTTTATCGGCCTGCAAAAGCTGCTCTGCGGCCGCCTTGCGCTCGGATATGTCCATGATAACCCCGACCGCTTCAAGCGTGCCTGAATGTGGGTTGGCCTCCACGGACATGGTGTCATACACCCAAGCATAATGACCATCCTTGTGCAGCAAACGATATTCCACACTGACAACTTTGCCAGCTTCAAGTCCCGCAAACGCCTCGGCGCAAGCTTCATAGTCCTCAGGATGGATCGCATGGGTCCACCATCCCGGATCCATTGCATCTGCGGGCGAATAACCCAGAATGTCTTCCAAGGACTCGCTGACATATACAAGCGATCCTTTCGCTCCATCTACGACGTCCAGCGCGTAAACAACGACCGGCGCATGCTGCGCGATGCTTTTTAAGCGACGTTTATAGCTAGCGAGCGCGCCGCGCTCTCGACCGAATGTTTTGCCTGCAGAAGCAATCGTCCCGGAAATATCCTGCACTTCCTGGATAAGCCTTCCAGCCTTGCTATCTTGGGGCATGCCAGCATCGGCAAGATCGGCAGCGGATTGCAAGAGCCGCCCCATCGCCTGCGACATTTTTTGGCTGAGCACAGCGGCAACGAGGGTTGTCAAAAATACAAAGTATATCAGGGCAGTGAACAGTTGCAGTTGATGCATGCGCGCTTTGGAAACCGCTGGCGCCAATGGGGCGGCCGCAAACACTTGCCATTCAGGTAACTCGGCCACCCTAGCTGACCGCAGGATATAGGCATTGCGCCAATTCGTCATAGCGAATTTGCTATATCCGGTGCCACGCAAAAGCACAGGCGATTGCAAAGAGTTCACGCGTTGTTCCTGCGACAGCGATTTAACCTGATCGCCCAGCAGTTCTGCGGCCTGCTTTAGCGGGAATGTCCCCTGCAGTGGACTGACAAGAAAAACAACATAGTTCGATTGCGCCCCGCGGCCAGCAATCAGTGTGTCCAATAATTTGTCGCGCAATTGGGCAACAATAATCCCAGCTTTGCCATCGGCGCTGAATGGGACAATTATGGCGAATTGCCCACTCTGCCCTGCCCGTTGCGGCGACAATGTTACAAGGCGCACTCCGTATCTGCCCAATATGCTACTTTGGCTTGCGCTCTCGGCAACCAAGCGCATCTTTTCGCCGCCCGATCCGGCGGACCATTGCATTCTGCGCCCGTTAGCCATGATAGTGATATGTTCGAAATCCGGCGAAAGCTCATCTAAAAATGCCTGCTCCGAAGCGCGACCCTTTTGAAATTGTTCTTCCGCATGCATCCGCAGTATCAGGCTGCGCGACTGAACCCAGCTATTGAGTGCAACACTACTCACCAATAGCCGATTTTCGAGGGTACCGCCAACATCCTTACGCGCCACCTGTTCGGTGTCCGGCGCGTCGAGATACACATAAAAAACTGTCGGAATCAGAATGATGGCCATTAGCACAGTGATAACCGCGCTTTCCAACTTCACCTTTGGCCAATTAACAAATTTACGCATCGGATTAACTCCGATGAGAGCCGCGTAAATCAGTTCGCCGATGACAACATTTAATATGCTATTTGCGGCCTGTTTTATAACCACCAGCGAAAACGATAGCTCGTCTACTTTGATCACGCCGCTTTGGGTAAGAAGCAGCAATAGGGCAGCTAAAACGGTCCAAAAAATCACATCACTTTGAACTGGCGAACGTCGCCGAAGAAGGCCCGCAATAAATATGGCCTCGAAGATGAAGATCAGCCATGTCCAAGGACTATTCCATAGAAATGCGGTCCACAGGCCCGAAATGGATATAGCCAGCACTAATGACTGCGGCGCAAGTACGCGTATAAATGCAAAAATGATCGCGTTACCGAACACCAATTGCATGCCCCACCCGAGTGGCAACTCAAGGGTATTTAGAAGAAAACCAGCCAGCCCCAGCAGGATAGCCGCAAGCAGCTCATGCCGATGCATTTTGGGCCACGCCAGTTTCTTGAGCGCCAATTTCACGGAACTACCAGTGCAAAACGGATAGCGGCAATAAGCGCGTCGGTATCGGCGGGCTTTAGGAACACGGGTACATCCGCGATATCAGATGGCAGTTGCGTGCTGGCGTCACCCGTCAGGATGATAAATCCGACATGGCGTTCGGCAGGAAGCGCAGCGCGCAAATTCCGTATCAGGCTAGCGCCATCAATCTTTGCCATGCGCAGATCGGTAACAACAACGCCGATCTCCGGCGTGTTTAAAACGCGTTCATACGCTTCGGCCGGGTCAGCCGATGTGCAGGCACTAAAGCCGGCAAACTCTAAAAACTCTTGATACTCGGGGAGAACATCCTGCTCATCATCAATTAAAAAAACATGTGACTGAGGTATCTCAGAAGAGGTCCTTTCATTGTCACTCGTTAAATCCATGCGTTAGCCTGTACGGTAGTTCTAATTTAATTTACGGTCACATAACCGATTTAATATGCCTTTACACTACAAACCTTTGCGCCCCTTCATTGTCATTCTTCACGAGCGCTCTGGGCAGCGAACCGTTGCTTCCAGCAACGTCTGCTCCACACTGCATTAGGGTCAGGACTACGTACGCCCATCGGTGATGTGGCGCGGTTACCTTGTTATATTCGCGCTATTGGGGCAGATGCTCATCTGCATTAAACGCAGCCGCGCCGAACTGCCAAATGATGATGTTTTCATACATCTGGTCAGGATGCAGCACCACCGACGCAAAAGAAGCTTGGTTCGGTGCATCCGGAAACATCTGCGGTTCCAAGGCGATGGCGTCACCAATCTGATAGCTTTTGCCAGCCTTGCCGACGGTGGAACCATCGAAAAAATTGCCGGAGTAGAATTGCAAGCCAGGTTGATTGGACAGCAACCGCATTGTCCGTCCCGAATGTGGATCTTTCAATATAGCGTGCAGGCGTGGCGCGCCCGCCACCACCTCATCAATCACCCAATTATGGTCATACCCGCCCCCATGGCGTAATTGTTCATCGGAAAAATCGCGGACATGCGGGCGGATTGTTTTAGGCTTTCGGAAATCAAACGCAGTGCCCGCCACATGGCGGCGCTCGCCGGTCGGAATGCGCGTGGCATCGACCGGCAAATAATGGTCAGCATTGATAGTCAGCAAATGGTCCATTGCGTCATAGGCCGAGCCTTCGCCACCTAAATTCCAATAAGCATGGTTGGACAGATTAACGATAGTTGGCGCATCTGTCGTCGCTTGGTATCGTACCGACAGAGCATTGTCCGCGTGCAATTGGTAGGTTGCGGTTACGGATAGGTTTCCGGGATAGCCTTGGTCGCCATCGGGGCTGATATGCGAAAGCGTGACGGACATCGCCTCTTCATCGCAGGATGTGACGGTCCAGTTGACCTTGTCAAATCCCAGTTCGCCGCCATGCAGCGCGTTGCCCGCATCATTGGCAGGAACCAGATATTCTTTGCCCTCCAACGTGAAGCGCGCGCCGGCAATGCGATTGGCGACACGCCCGACCGTAGAACCGAAATAATGTGGCTGCGCCACATAGGCGTCCAGCCTATCATAGCCCGTCGTAACATCCGCAAACCGGCCTTGCGCATCGGGCACGCAAACCGACTGTATGGCGGCACCATAGCCGATGATACGCACCCGCATGCCATTTGCGTTGACGAGTGTAATCGCTTCAACGGTATCTCCGTTGGTGAGCGTCCCGAAAAATTCTCTGCTAAGCTTGGGCCGCGTCAGAATGCATTCCTTTTCATCCAAGCGCCTTTACGCGTCACAAAAGCTCCTGATTTTGTAAGGCAACCCGCGTCGGTGGTCCTTTAAAACCAGTTTGTTCGTCCTACCCCGATACTTCGCTGTTATCGTAGCGCATTTCAAGATAACGCCCGCGCACCGCGAGCTTGTCTAGCTCTCCGCGCGAAATTTGCCCGGTCATGGTCTCTATTTCGCGATCTATGGTTTTCAGTCCGTCCACAAGCTGCTGCGCTGGTGTCTTGCCCGCATGCTCTTTGTGTTTCAGGCTGTCGGGGATTTTCTTATAGCCGTTAATGAGTTCGGGCAGATGTTCGCCCACAAGCTTACGCACTTCGCGCGCGGCCGGATCGTTTTCATCCAAAGTCTGCAATACCGGCGCAAGCTGGTCCAACCGCAAGCCGATATCTTGCATCAACGTTACTGCGGGTGCTGGCAGAGCCGGACGCTGCGCCTCCAACCAGATTTCTGTCTTGCCAGCCAAAGTTGCGAGATCCGTAACACGCAGGCTTTCGGCAGTGGGCATGGGCATTTCGGGGTAGCGCATCAACACATATGCCGCCGCCGCGCCAAGTATGCCAGTTATCATCACGCCCCAAAAACCGATGCCATCGATAATCGCGCCAATTATACCCGCGCCGACTAACACCACCCCTACCGCGACCACAGCCTTGCTCAGCTTGCCCCAAAAATGCGCACGGCGCAGCGCCTGCGATTTGGAACCAATCGGCTTCATCCGCACAGTGCGCAACGACCGCGCAGCCGCGTTCAGGGTGTCGTTTGAGTTCGATGCGGGGCTATTCACAGGCTTGCCTAAACTGTTTCAAACCAAGCATCACCCCTCCAAAGCCGCCAGCAAACCGCTATCCTGGGTATCCTTCACCGCCTGCGCCTGACCTTCGGCGCGGGCGATATAGCCCTTGGACTTTTCGACTTCTTTCTCAAGCGCGTCCGATGTCTGCTTCATGCTGTCCAACGCCTTCAGCTTGAACGTGTCGATAGCGTCCATCGTGTCATAGATATTCTGAAATGCGCGGCTTAATGTTTCCAGCGGAATGGTTGCACCTGCCGCTTGTTCATGAATGCGCCCTGTATTCTCGCGCAGTAATTTGCCCGTGCTATCGATGATATTGGCAGTCGTTGTGTTTAACGAAGTGATTTGGTCCAATACCAATTTTTGGTTGGTCATGGCTTGTGCCACCGTCACGGCTGTCCGTAATGCCCCGACAGTCGTGGTAGATGCGCGATCAACGCCCTTTACCAACTCGACGTTATTCTTCTTCACCAAATCAAGCGCAAGATAACCCTGCACCGTCACAGCCATCTGGGTCAGTAAATCCTGCGTCCGCTGGCGCACATAGAATAACGCACTTTCCTTAATCGCCCGCGATTTGGCTGGGTCGGATAGCTCAAGTTCAGCGGCCTTTTCTTCCAGCTTTGCATCAAGCTGCTTAGACATGACAATCATCTGTTCCAGCTTGCCCATGGCAACCCACAGATTTTGACGTTCCACATCAATGGCAGCATTGTCCATCAATAGCTCGTCTTTGCCGTTGCCGAGGCGCCCGAGGATCGAGCCGATATGCGTTTGCGAACTTTGATAGCTGTCGAAATAATTGCGTAATTTATTGCCAAAGGGAATGATGCCAAACAGCTTCTGCTTGGTCATCAAATTGCCCTTTTTGGAAGGATCCAAATCTTCAACAACGCGGCGCAATTCGGCCAAATCCGCTCCAACGCCAGACTCAGCGTCCATGCGACGGATGGGTTTATCCAGAAAGCGGTTCGACTGCGCCGACGCCTCCATGATTTCCTTGCGGCCCATGTTGGTCAGTTGGTCAACCCGCTTGCCGAATTCAGGGCTGTTAACGTCCTGCGCAATCAGGTCAGCGACATAGGCATCAACCCGCTGTGCCAGCTTAGTTTGCTGCTCATCAGTTACAGGAACCAGCCCCATCGCCTGTTGCGGGGTCACGGTCGGCACAGGGTCCGGCGGTGTCAGCTTCAGCTCTTGCACGGTCTGGGTTGCGGTTTCAGTCGACATGGCCAAAAATCCCTCTGTCATTGGATATCACAACAAATGGAACGAGTGCCTGACCATTTCAAGCACTTCCGTCCCTTGCTGTATTATTTTTCTAATACAGCCTCGCCTTGCTGCTTCAAAGCGGCTTCGACCAGCGGGGATAATCCTTCGACAACCCGAGACACGCCTTTGGCATTGGGATGGATATTATCCGGTAGCATCAAGGCCGCATCCGTCACCACACCATCGAGAAAAAAAGGATATAGCGCGGCCCCATAACCTTTGGCCAGACCCGGGAAAATCCCGTTGAAAGCATTTACATAATCTGCACCTAGATTTGGCGCGGCCAACATACCCGTCAGCACCACCGGAATGTCGCGGCGTTTCAATTCGTCCATCATCTCGGTCATATTCGCTTTGGTTTCTTCTGGTTTGATGCCGCGCAACATGTCATTGCCGCCAAGACCAAGCACGACCAAGTCAGGTTTTCGGTCCAGATTATCGAGCACGAAGGCCAGCCGCGTTTTTCCGGCTGCTGTGGTGTCCCCCGACACACCGGCATTGTGCACCCGGGCGTTCATCCCTGCCGCTTGCAATGCTGCCTGTAATTGCGGGGCAAGACCTTCATTAGGCGCAAGGCGATACCCTGCATAAAGGCTGTCGCCAAACGCAACAACCAATTGGTCATATTGTGCGACCTTTGCCGTTTGCTGAACTTCGGTCTTATTTTCCGCTACAGGATTAGACCCGCATCCCGACAACCCTTGGATTGCGACACATAACGCCCCATATAGCCAAAAACTTCTCATAAGGACTTTTCCTTGCACGCTCCGATCACTCACAAAGCGGATATGGCAATCCGCGCGGCAAATGTCACCCTTAGCCTTGGTAGCAACGAGGCATCCGTGTCGATTTTACGCGGCGTAGACCTTGAGGTGCCCTATGACAGCAGCGTCGCGTTGCTTGGGCCGTCGGGATCAGGCAAATCTTCTTTGATGGCGGTGCTGGCGGGGCTGGAGCAAGCGAGCGGCGGTACTGTCCTTGTCGATGGTCTGGATTTCACCCAGTTGGATGAAGACGAACTCGCCCGCGCACGGCGCGGTCGGATTGGTATTGTGTTGCAGGCATTTCACCTTTTGCCCACCATGACCGCACTTGAAAATGTCGCTATCCCTTTAGAACTAGCAGGTCTGCAAGACCCGTTCGGCCGCGCGCAAAGCGAGCTTGAAGCCGTTGGCCTTGGGCATCGGCTGACGCATTATCCATCGCAGTTATCGGGCGGCGAACAACAACGCGTCGCCATTGCCCGCGCTATGGCCGCAGGGCCAAAGATTATATTTGCCGATGAACCAACTGGCAATTTGGATGGGTCCACAGGCACGGCGATTATCGACCTCTTGTTCGACCGCCGCGCCGCATTGGGCGCTACTTTGTTGATCATCACCCACGACCCCGAACTTGCGCGCAAATGCGACCGGGTAATTTCCATGCAAGACGGTCATGTCGTGGAGAGCGCGGCTTGAGCCTCTCCCTCACTGCCATTTGGCGCATTTCGCGCCGTGACCTGTCTGCGCGTATCCGTGGGCTCCGGTTGCTAGCGATTTGCCTTTTCTTGGGCGTTGCGACGCTCGCGGCTATTGGCAGTCTGACGGCTGGCATCGCTGATGAATTGTCAAAGCGTGGGCAGACCATCCTTGGCGGCGATGTCGAAATCGGCATTGCCCAGCGCGAAGCGACGCAGGCCGAAATGGCCGCGATGCGCAAGGCTGGCTTGGTCTCAGAGACTGTCCGCTTGCGCGCAATGGCCATTGGTCCAGCCGCTGATAGCAGCAGCCTGCTCGCCGAGTTGAAGGCTATCGATGGTGCCTATCCGCATTATGGTGCGTTGACCCTGCGCGATGGCGCTACCGTAAAGGCTCCAGCAAAAGGCGACATTTACATCGGGCAAAGCTTGTCCGAACGGCTCGATATGCAGACGGGCGGCACCGTCCGTTTTGGGGAGGCGCGGTTTAAGATTGCAGGCATCATCGCCGTGGAACCCGATCGCTTGGGCGAGGGCTTCACGCTTGGCCCCGTCGCCATAATCAACATGAAATCTTTGCCGGATACCGGCCTTATCCAGCCGGGCAGCATGTATGAGGCGAAATACCGCATCAAGCTGGCCGCGAACGAAGACGCCGCTGCCGTCGCAAAATCGCTTGAAGCGCAATTCCCTTCGGCGGGTTGGGACATTACCGATCGCTCCAACGGCGCACCCGGAACAAGGCGCTTCATTGAACGTATGGGCCAATTCCTAACCCTTGTCGGCCTTGCCGCCTTAGTCATCGCCGGCATTGGCGTTGGCAATGGCGTAAGCAGCTACCTCGCCAGCAAGCGCGCCAGCATTGCGACATTGAAGGTTACGGGCGCGGACAGCGGAACGATCTTCCGCATCTATATGCTGCAAATCCTAACCGTTGCCGCAGGCGCGATTTTGACGGGCCTTGTGGTGGGCAGTGTCATGCCAATGGTCATTGGTTGGGTGGCTGGTGACATATTGCCGGTTGCACCGGGCTTTAATCTGCATCCTTTGCCCTTGCTCGTCAGTGCGATCTACGGCCTGTTAATCGCCATTGCCTTTGCCCTACCGCCTCTCGCCCGTGCGCGCACTGTGCCCGCCGCTGGCCTGTTCCGCGCGATTGTGGAAGGCAACGCCCGCATCGACCGGCGCAGCACATTGTGGGTAGTTTCGGCGATACTCGCAATAATCGCACTTGCGGTGGCGACAGCAAGAGAGCCTCTATTCTCGCTCGCCTTTATCGGCGCGGCCTTTGGCTTGCTGCTGCTGCTCACGGGCATTGCATGGCTGCTGCGTTTTATCGCGTTGCGCGTGCCGCGACCAAAGGCACCACTGCCGCGCCTTGCGCTCGCCAACCTTCACCGCCCGGGCGCGCAGACGCAGGCTTTGGTCGTCGCACTTGGCCTTGGCCTGACCTTGTTCGTGACGCTCGCGGCCATTCAAACCAGCATCAACAATGAAATCAAGAATAGCGTACCCGACCGAGCGCCAAGCTTCTTCGCCTTGGATATCCCGCGTGAGGGCAAAGCCCAATTCAGACAAATGGTCACAGAAGCTGACCCCAAAGCTTCCATCAACATGATCCCTGCTTTGCGCGGCACTATTGTTGAATTTGGTGGCCAGCGTGTGGATCAGTTGGAAGAACTGCCCGAAGGCGCTTGGATCCTCAACGGCGACCGCGGGCTCACCTATAGCGGGGTCATGCCCAATGGCAGCGAGATTGTCGCAGGCGCTTGGTGGCCAGAGGACTATAAAGGCCCTGCCTTGGTCAGCCTTGAGGCAGAAGCCGCGGAAAGCTTAGGCGTCGGCGTTGGCGATAGCTTGACCATCAGCCTGCTTGGTGTCGAAATTCCCGCTAAAATTGCATCCTTACGCACCGTCAAATGGGATAATTTTGGCCTAAATTATGTGATGGTGTTTTCGCCGGGAAGCCTCGACGCGGCGCCGCATAACATGGTGGCAACGTTGACGGTGTCCAAGCAAGCCGAGCGCATATTGGCAAAATCGATCCCACCCGCATTCCCGTCATCTTCGCTAATTGAGGTGGGCGAAGTGACCGCACAGATCACCATATTGCTTTCGCAAATGGCGCAAGCCATTGCCGCTGCGGCATCCATCGCCATTTTGGCCGGAATCGCCGTGCTCGTCGGCGCTATTGCCGCTGCCCGCCAGTCGCGAATCTATGACAGCGTCATCATGAAAATGTTGGGCAGCACAAGACGGCAAATCTTGGGCGCGCAGGCGTTGGAATATGGTGTCTTGGCTGTAGTACTTGGCTTGGTGTCGCTCTTACTCGGCATGTTGGCGGCTTATTATGTCGTGGTCGAGATATTCGACTTCAGCTTTGCGCCTGATTATTCGATCCTAGCGTTGACGCTCATTGGCGGCGCAGGATTGACCTTTGTACTGGGCATCGTCGGATCGCTTCCGATTTTGGCGGCGCGGCCTTCGGAAGCGTTGCGCTCACTATAAAACTGAATTTGTCATTCCCGCGAAAGCGGGAACCCATGGCCTGAGCCTTTGGCAGAAGCTGTCAGGGCGGACCATGGATCCCCGATCAAGTCGGGGATGACAATTCAGATTGTTCCGTTCCCGCCAAATGCGTGGCCAATGGCGCAGACAATATCAACTGCGCCATATGATATATCAGCGTTGGCAGCAGGACCATTCCGGCGATTGCGGGCGGGAATATCGTTGCAGCGAGCGGCGCGCCAATGGCGATGCTTTTCTGCCCCCCCGAAAACAGCATGGTAATCCGGTCACCGCGCGGCAGTCTCATCGCCCCACCCAACGCCCAAGCCCCACCAAAGCCAACCAGCAGCATGACCGACAAAGCCAATGCCAACCATGCAAGCTCATCGCCGCGCACCACGCTCCATATCCCCGCCACAACCGCGCCTGAAAACGCCACATAGACCGCAATCGCAATCGAAATGCGGTCCATCCAAGTCGCCAGATCCTTGTTGCGGTCTACCCATGGCTTGCACCAACGCTGCGCAATTTGGCCAAGCGTGAAGGGCAGAAGCAAGATGAGCGCAATACGCCCAACGGCTTCACCTGAAATATTCGCTTCCCCCACATGCGCCAGGACCGCCAAGAGCAAAGGCGATAGCACCACGCCGATCAGATTGACCGAGGCTGCCGCGACAACCGATGCGGCCACATTGCCTTTGGCCAAAGCGCAATAAGCCGCAGCCGACTGCACAGTGGATGGTAAAATGCCTGTGAATAACAAACCTAAGGCAAGCGTTGGCGGCAAGATATTGTCAAAAATATATGACAGCGCCAATCCGGTGGCCGACATCACCCCAAATACGAAGAGGAAAATCGCCCCCTGCAACCGCCAATTGCGCACGCCATTTATCACTTCATGTCGCGGCAAGCGCACGCCATTGAGGAAAAACAGCAGGAAGATAGCGGCCAAGGATATGAACGACGCGACCTCCGCTGCTTGACCGCGCACGGGAAGGATGCTCGCCAACAATATCGTGGCAAGCAGCAGCATAACGAAGCGATCAGCAAAGATACGAGCGAACATCCAAGCGCTTTGACCGTTGCAATCGCGTATTGCAACACCAGCGATGTTGCACCGCAGCGCATATTGCGTTAATGGCGCGCGAGAATCTGGCGGCGTGTGGCTGCTATGAAGACCTTCCAAAAGGCCCATTTCCAAATGTCATTGCGTAACATCGCCATCATCGCGCACGTCGATCACGGCAAAACCACTCTTGTTGACCAACTGTTTCGGCAGTCGGGCACCTTCCGCGACAATCAGCGCATCGAAGAGCGCGCGATGGATTCGAACGATCTTGAAAAAGAACGGGGCATCACCATTCTTGCCAAATGCACCTCGGTTGAGTGGAATGATACCCGCATTAACATCGTCGACACACCGGGCCACGCTGACTTTGGTGGCGAGGTTGAGCGTATCTTGTCGATGGTCGACGGCGTTATCCTGCTTGTCGATTCTTCCGAAGGCGCGATGCCGCAAACCAAGTTCGTAACCGGCAAGGCACTGGCTTTGGGCCTTCGCCCGATTGTTGTCGTCAACAAAGTCGACCGTCCTGACGAGCGTATTCAGGAAGTGCTGGACGAGGTGTTCGATCTGTTCGTGTCGCTCGATGCAACGGACGAGCAGCTTGATTTCCCTGTGCTTTATGCCTCGGGTCGTAATGGCTATGCCTCAATTGACCCAAGCGCGCGTGAAGGCACGCTCACGCCGATGTTTGAAACGATCGTCAGCCATGTGCCGGAGCCAAAGGCAGATGTTGACGGCGAATTCAAAATGCTCGTCACCCTGCTGGACCGCGACAACTTCCTGGGCCGTATTCTTACTGGCCTTGTATTGTCGGGGACCGTGAAGGTGAACCAGCAAATCCACGCGCTGAACCCGGACGGCAAGGTCGTCGAAAGCGGCCGTGCATCCAAGATCATGTCGTTCCGTGGCCTTGAGCGGGTTCCTGTCGAAGAAGCCAAGGCTGGCGACATTATCTCCATTGCCGGCATGACAACCGCTACTGTGGCTGACACCATTGCCGAGCCATCGGTCACTGAGCCGCTGCAGGCGCAGCCTATCGATCCGCCCACCTTGTCGATGCGCTTTTCGGTGAATGACAGCCCCATGGCTGGCCGTGAAGGCACCAAGGTTACCAGCCGCATGATCCGCGACCGCCTGATGCGCGAAGCGGAGAGCAACGTCGCCGTGCGCATTACGGAAGCCGAGGACAAGGATAGCTTTGAAGTCGCTGGCCGTGGCGAGCTTCAATTGGGCGTCCTTATCGAAACCATGCGCCGCGAAGGCTTTGAGCTGGGCATCAGCCGCCCACGCGTGCTGTTCCGCGAAGACGAAAAAGGCCAAAAGACTGAGCCTTATGAGACCGTCGTTATCGATGTGGATGATGAATATTCAGGCACAGTCGTTGAGAAAATGGCGGTGCGTAAGGGCGACCTGACCGACATGCGTCCATCGGGTGGCGGCAAGACGCGTATCACCTTCAGCGCGCCATCACGCGGGTTGATTGGCTATCATGGCGAATTCCTGTCCGACACGCGCGGCACGGGCATCATGAACCGCCTGTTTGAAAAATATGGCCCACATCGTGGCATGATTGAAGGCCGCAAGAACGGCGTTCTGATTTCCAACGGTGCTGGTGAAGCCGTTGCTTACGCGCTTGGCCCATTGGAAGAACGCGGCATCTTGATGGTGTCGCCAGGTGAAGCTTTGTACGAAGGCATGATCATCGGCGAAAACGCCAAGCCAGACGATTTGGAAGTGAACCCAATGAAGTCGAAGCAGCTGACGAACTTCCGTTCGACCGGCAAGGATGACGCCATCCGCCTCACCCCGCCTAAGCGCCTGACGCTTGAGCAAGCCATTGCCTATATCGATGATGATGAAATGGTTGAGGTTACGCCAAAGAATATCCGCCTGCGCAAGCGCTTGCTTGACCCCAATGAGCGGAAAAAAGCATCGCGCGCCAAACAGGCCGCATAATGAAAAGGGCGTCGATTTCGGCGCCCCTTTTTTTTGAGCAGCGGCCCTAAGCTCGGAAACCTAAATGGCTTCGCCGGCCGCGACGCCGCTGGCCCACGCCCATTGGAAATTGTATCCGCCGAGCCAACCCGTGACATCCACAGCCTCGCCGACGCAATACAGACCTGGCATTTTCTTTGCTTCCATCGTCTTTTGCGACAGGCCATCGGTGCTAATCCCACCTAAAGTCACCTCCGCTTTGGCATAGCCCTCACTGCCATTGGGCACGAATGGCCAGTTGCCGAGTAGCGCGCCCGCACCCACCAATTTCCGGTCGTTTTGGTCGGCGAGGTTGCCGAGTAGACCAATTTTGGCGGCGAGCGCTTCAGCCAAGCGCGCAGGTAAGACGCGGTCCAATGTGGACCGCAAAGTCGCGCGTGGCCGTGCGCGTTTTTCCGACAGCAATAATTCGGTGGCATCCAATGATGGCAAGAAATCAATCTCAACCTGGTCCCCAGGGCGCCAATAGCTGCTGATTTGCAGCACTGCGGGGCCGCTGAGCCCCCGATGGGTGAATAATGCAGCCTCGCGGAATGCCGCCTTTCCATGCTTTGCAACCACTTCCGACGATACGCCCGAGAGTTCACGGAACAATACGTCATCACCGCCAAGCGTGAGCGGCACTAAGGCGGGGCGTGGCTCCACAATTTTCAACCCGAACTGTCGCGCGAGGTCATAGGCAAAAGCAGTCGCACCCATTTTTGGAATGCTGGGGCCGCCGGTTGCAATCACCAATGCCGCACCTTGTGCGCGCACTCCATTATAAGTGACAACATAGTCGCTGCCATCATGCGTCACTTCGCCCACAGGCGCATCGAACACGAAATCGACCCGACCACCAAAAGCCGCCGATTTATCGCATTCGGCCATCAGCATCGCGACAATCTGCCGCGCGGAACCGTCGCAGAATAATTGCCCCAGCGTTTTTTCATGAAAGGCGATGCCATGTGCATGCACCAGATCGATAAAATCCTGCGGCGTATATCGGCCAAGTGCCGACTTTGCGAAATGCGGGTTGGCCGACAAATAGCGTTCTTGTGCATGCGTGGTGGTCGCATTCACATTGGTAAAATTACACCGCCCCCCGCCGGAAATGAGAATTTTCTTACCTGGCCCCGTGGCGTGGTCGATCACCAGAACGCGCTTTCCACGTTGCCCGGCGGTCAAAGCGCACATGAGGCCTGCGCCACCGGCACCAAGGATAATCGCGTCATAGATGTTTGAACTTGCCATTTCGTCCCCCTGCACTGCCCGCGCTATATTGCCAAGTGCTATGCTTTGCGGCAAAGCGCGCGTCATGACTGAAGAAACGAAAACCGCGGGCCCAAACACACCGCCCGATCACCTGTCGATTAACCCGATGAGCCCGCATTTCGACGGCGACCTGCTGTCGCGTGGTATTGGCATTCGCTTCAAAGGCGAAGTGCGCACCACAGTTGAGGAATATTGCATTTCCGAAGGCTGGATCAAGGTGCAGGCTGGCAAAGCGCGTGATCGCAAAGGCAATCCTTTGCTGATCAAGCTGAGCGGTCCGGTCGAGGCATGGTTTGAAGACCTTGGCGACGACGCGCCCGTGGCGAAGCTTTAACCGCGCGGCGCTTTACCGCTTCGGAAAAACGGAAATCAGCTTGGCCAGTTGGTCGTTGACGGGATCAAGCTGATCATCCGGTGTGTTGCCGAGCCGCACAATCGTTAGCCGATGCTGCGGTGACACCACCACAAATTGCCCCAAATGCCCTAAGGCGGCAAAGACGTCCGATGGTGCCTTGCCGGGAAACAGGACTGGATCGCGGCCGTCATTGCGTGTCCGATTAAGCCACAGATGCCCGCCATAGCTTGCATCGGTTTGGCTTGGCGTCTTCATAAAGCGCATCCAGCTTGTCGGCATCATTTGCGCAGAGCGCACCGACCCATTGTTCCGCAAAAATTCGCCAAATTTTGCCCAATCACGCGCGGTGGCGTGGATAAGGCTTCCGCCGAGCATTGTACCGCTGCGGTCAAATTCAGGTACGGCGCTTGTCATGCCCAGCGGCTCAAACAACCGACCCCGCGCATATTCCAACATCGCATCCCGGCGCACAACGGGATCTTTACTATCCGTCAACGACCGCGTCATAATGTCGACGAGTATATGGCTGGTGGCGGTGCTATATTCATATTTCTTGCCGGGGATAGCTTCCAAAGGCCGCGTTTCGGCATAGCGCGCAACATTTTCACGGCCATCGAGAAACAGCATGCGCGGCGTGTCCGCATCAAAAATCTCGACACTGCCTTGCGCCATTTCGGTGTGGTCCAACCCGGATGACATATGGAGCAAATGGCGCAGCGTGATTGCCGCACGGCCATCACGGGGCGTTTGCCATTCGGGCACGATTGCAGGTTCATCCAAGGCTATCCGCCCGTCCGCCACCATCATACCCACCAAAACGGCGGTTACACTTTTGGCCATGGACCAACTGATCAGCTTGGTATCCGGTCCATATCCCGGCGCGTAGCGTTCGGCAACAACACGCCCGCCATGCATGATGACCAAGGCGCGGGTTTCACCGATCGCAGGATTTTCAAAAAAGGGCGCTATCGCAGCGGCAAGCTTTGCTTCGCTGATCACCGCATCATCGACCACCATGCTAAAGCCCGGACCAGCAGGCTTGGCAGGCGGTTCAGCAGCGCATCCAAATAGGCTGAAGGCAGCGATTGCACAAAAAGCGGTTGCGGCGCGGTGAATTTTGTTTCTAGGCATAAGATGCTTCGATGCACCAAATGGAGGGCCCATGGCAACCGCAACTTCGACCCAAAGACCAAAAGCACCCGAACCGCGATACAAGAGATTGAAAATTGCCGGTGCGGTGATTGTCCTGCTTGGAGCCCTGTGGCTGTTGTGGAACTGGAACAGCATCAAGGGTCAGGCGCGCGTAGGTGCCGCTTATGGCGCGCATGTCACTTGCTCGTGCCGCTATATTGAAGGTCGCGATATGGCGTCATGCGAAACCGACAAGGAAAAAGGCATGGAGATTGTGCGCTTGAGCGACGATCCCGAAAACAAACGCGTCTACGCATCAGTGCCGTTTCTGGCCGAAGCTGTGGCGGAACGGCGCGGGGCTTTTGGTTGCATCCAATTGAACGCGGCGGAAATCGAGGCGCTTTGATTGGGCTATAGGCTTGATTGAGCTCTAGGCCGCTAACGTTTTGCCGGCACAAGAATGAACGCCGAACATAGCAACTCTATTGTGCCCCCCGCGAAGGCGACAAAAGCCGGTGTGATACCCCTCCATAAAGCGACGGTCGCGATAGCAATTAAGACCGTGCCGAGCACAATATAAAAACTCATCCCGTAGACCGTCTGAAACACCAGATAACGCGCCCCGACCACCAACAAGGCAATAGCGAAGAACCAATCACCATAGGTCCCGCTGACCAGATAGGCGATGGCAAGGCCGATGATGAGGAAGGCCGTAGATTGCAGCGCGAGTATCGCCATAGGGTTCAGAGAGCGCGCCCTGCCGCGGTAAAATGCCCGCCGCGCAATGAATAGCGACAATGGATGGATCAGCATGCCGCCAAAAAACAACGCGGCCATGCCAAAAAACAGATCGGCATATAAAGTCACTGCCCCGGCAATCACCCAAACCAGTCCGGAAACGAAAATACCAACCCCGCCATTGACATAGGCCCGGCGCATGTCGCGTTGTGCTTCCCTCAAATGCATCCTGAACTCCCCCTTCAGTAAGCGAATGATTTTAGGCGGCTGAGGCCATCTCCACCGCAAGTGTTTCTTCGATCCAACCGCCACCAAGCACCCGGTCACCGTCATATAATACCGCCGCCTGCCCCGGCGCGACGCCATATTCAGGCGCATCAAAACGAAGCCATTCGCCATCCAGACGCGCAGGCACAGGGCGGGACATAGACCGCACCTTTGCCATGACCGGCCGGTTACCGATATCGCAGAGCCAGTTGGCATCAATGATCCGCGCGGCGGGAACGGCAAGCGCCGCCCGTGGTCCGACAATCACACGCTGCGTCGCAGCATCAAGGCGGATGACATATAAAGGCACAGGCTGTCCGCCAACCTCAAGCCCTTTGCGCTGCCCAACGGTGTAATGGATGAGGCCCTTATGCTGGCCAAGGATGCGACCATCCAGATGGACAATGTCTCCGCCGATTTCTGCATCAGGCCGAATTTTGCGGACAACGCTCGCATAATCACCATCGGGTACAAAACAAATATCTTGGCTGTCGGGCTTCATCGCCACGATCAACCCCATTTCCTGCGCAATGGCCCGAACATGCGGTTTGGGCATGCCCCCCAGCGGAAAGCGAAGATAATCCAATTGGTCTTGCGTCGTCGCAAACAGAAAATAGCTTTGGTCCCGCGCTGGGTCGGCGGCGCGGTGCAGTTCGGCACCAGCGACCCCTTCGACGCGGCGGACATAATGGCCGGTTGCAAGGCAATCCGCACCCAACTCCCGCGCGAGGCGGAACAGGTCGGTGAATTTCACGCCCATATTGCAGCGCACGCAAGGGATTGGCGTCCGGCCCGCCATATATTCATCGGCAAAATGGTCGATGACCGATTCGCGAAAGCGGCTTTCATGGTCAAAAACATAATGCGCAATGCCAAGCTTGTCAGCGACGGCGCGCGCGTCGCGTATGTCTTGTCCGGCACAGCACGCCCCTGCCCGTTTTACCGCGCTACCATGATCATATAGTTGCAATGTGACGCCGATGGTTTCCGCGCCCGTGCGCGCCGCGAGCGCCGCCACAACAGAGGAATCGACGCCGCCTGACATGGCAACGACGATCCGCTTACCTTTCAGGTCAGGGCCAAGTTGGAAATCAGAATGATAAATATCGTCAGTCATCGGATTGCCTCCATAGAAGCTTCATCCGCGAATTGCCAGTTTTCTAAAGGGTTTCCAAGGACCGTTCCATGGGTCCTCCAGATCATAAGCGGAAGCGGGTTAATCTGCCTTAACAAGGAATGAACAGCGTCTTTACCACATGTTAAAATTTACCCAGCTAAGCCTGTTGCATGGAAATGATCTTTCTCCATCACGCGCAGCGTACACATGCAGAGACCGCAGCGGACAATGCCCTAAGCGTGCTCGACGCGGCGCGTGCGCGGCAGGCGAATAGTCCGACCATGCGTAGTTTGCGTCGTGCCCAAAATGCAAACATTACCATTGGCGATCATCTCGCTGCGCGCATTCTTTGCTTCGCTGCAGAACCAAACACGCAAATAACAGCACGGGGGCCTTTCTGGCAAAAAGCGGAGATCGAAAAATGAATGAACAAGCTGTTTACCAATCCGCTTCATTCAATATCAAAAACCCAATGCTATTTGCTAACGGAACAGGAAAAACATTCACCTTTGTGGGGCATGGAGCAGAAAAAAAGTCATGATTGAAAATCAAAAATTCCGTCCGTCGCAAGTCATTGGTCCCTTGGGTGAACCACTCACGCTCGACAGCCTGCCGCCGCCTGGCACGACCCGTTGGGTTGTGCGCCGCAAGGCGGAGGTCGTGGCTGCTGTCAATGGCGGGCTATTGTCTATTAACGACGTATGTGAACGCTATTGCCTAACGCTTGAGGAATTCGCATCATGGCAGCGCGCGGTCGACCGATCGGGCATGCCCGGTCTGCGCGTAACCCGAATCCAGCATTATCGTGGCCTATATGAACGGCAGCAAAAATACTGATGAAAACGTCGCGTCGGTAAAATATTCTCTTTGCCATTTTGTAAAAAGCCACGCAGTCGGCTCTGCGTGGCTTTTCTGTATGTTGTTTGTCGAAACATATGAGGCATCAGTCTGTATTGTTGCGCACCGGCATTGGCGATACTCTATGTGCGTTCAAAGCGTTTAACCCGCGCACCTTCTGCAGCTTGCGGACAGTGACTTATTAGGGTGATACAGCCATATTATGAACAAATTGGGGGCCTATGCCCTTGCTGAAGCTATTATTTGGAAAATCCGGTATGAATTACGAAACTATGATGAGCGCCACGATAAATGGTGAAATTCTGCAGGATAACCGTGATCGGAACCAGCGTCGGATTCGCATTGCAGGCATCATCTTGGCTATTCTGATTATAGCGGGAGCCGCTTATTATTTCTTCGGTGGCGGCAATAGCGCACCCACCGATGCGGACAAGGCTGGCCAAGCCCAGACCGTGACCGTCGTCGCTCCGGGCCGTGATAGCGTGATGCGCGCGATTAACGCGACCGGCACATTGGCCGCACGCCGCGAAATTCCCGTTGGCGTCGTTGGCGAAGGCGGACGCGTCCTTCAGGTGTATGTCGACGCAGGCGATTGGGTAACGCAAGGCCAAGTCTTGGTAAGCGTTGACCGTTCTGTACAAACACAGCAGGCCGCCGCGCTTGAGGCGCAGACCGGTGTCGCCCGCGCTGACCTGCAACTTGCCCAAAACGAACTAGACCGCGCGATGCAGTTGGTTGATCGGGGCTTTATTTCCAAGGCAGACATGGACCGCAAGACCGCGACGCGTGACGCCGCCCGCGCACGGGTCAATGTCGCCAACGCACAATTTGCCGAAACCCGTGCCCGCAATGCGCGGCTGGACGTCCGTGCGCCGGTGTCTGGATATGTGCTGGAACGCAATGTGGAGACTGGACAGACGGTGTCCGCAGGCAGCGGCATATTGTTCCGCATCGCCAAGGATGGCCAGTTGGAACTGCAAGCAAAGCTGAGCGAAGATGACCTAGCGCAAATCGCCGTCGGCATTCCTGCATCCGTAACCCCTGTTGGTGTTGATCGGGTATTTAACGGCAATATCTGGCAAATATCGCCGATGATAGACGCGCAAAGCCGTCAGGGTATGGCGCGTATTGCCTTAGCATTCGACCCGGCATTGCGCCCCGGTGGATTTGCTTCTGTTGAAATCAAATCCGGCGCAATGACCGCGCCGGTCCTGCCTGAATCCGCTGTTCAAACCGGCCGCGAAGGCAGCTTTGTGTATATCGTCGGCAAAAATAACAAGGCCCAGCAACGCTTAGTGAAGCTTGGCCCAGTGACCGCCAATGGCTTGATTATTGAAGAGGGCTTGGAAGGCACCGAACGCGTCGTTCTATATGCGGGCGGTTTCCTCAACCCGGACGAAACGATCAATCCCAAACTGTTGAAAAAACAGTAAGTCGTTGGGCCATTCGGGATATAAATCATGAATTTTAATAACATTTCTGCATGGTCCATCCGCAATCCGGTGGTGCCGATCGTCTTGTTCGTCGCACTCACCCTTGCCGGAATCATGTCGTTCCGGAATATGGAAGTGCAGAATGAACCTGATATTGAATTCCCACTGGTTGTCGTTTCGATTTCGCAACCCGGTGCTGCGCCAACCGAAATCACCACCCAGATAACGCAAAAGGTCGAATCCGCGATCCGCAGTGTGCAGGGCGTCCGCAATATCAATGCAACCTCGACCGAGGGCAACACCACGGTCAGCGTCGAATTCGAAATTGGCGATGATATTAACGCGGCGGTCAGCGAAGTGAAAAACGCCGTCGACCAAATCCGCAGCGACCTGCCCGATGGCATATTGGAGCCGCAGATTTTCAAGGTCGCCACCTCAAGCGACCCAATCGCCTATTTCGCGGTCGAAGCCAGCGACATGACGCTGGAACAATTGAGCTGGTTCGTGGACGATAGTGTTGCGCGCCGTTTGCTCACCGTCGAAGGCATGGCATCGGTTAGCCGCAATGGCGGCGTCAACCGCGAAATCCGCGTCGTGCTTGACCCTGCGAAGATGCAGTCACTGGGTGTGAGTGCGAGCCAGATTAACGCGGTCCTGCGCCAACAAAATGTCAACGCTTCGGGCGGCCAATCGCAAATTGCTGGATCACGCCAATCGGTCCGCGTGCTTGGCAACGCCACCGACGCCTTCGCGCTGAGCCAGACGCAGATTAGCCTTGGCGGTGGACGCTCTATCAAACTGGCGGATGTGGCCGATATCAGTGATGGTTTTAGCGAGCAAAAAGCCATGGCCTTTGCGGGCGGCAAACAAGTCGTAACCTTCGCCATGTCGCGCGCCAAAGGTGCTTCCGACGTCACCGTCTTCGACGATGCGATGGTCAAAATCGGGGAAATAGAAAAAGAAAATCCCGGCGTTAAATTCATCACATTGTTCAACAGTGTCGATTACACCAAGGGCCAGTATAAAAGTTCCATGGCCGCGATGATCGAAGGCGCGGTGCTTGCCATCGTGGTCGTGTTCTTGTTCCTGCGCGATTGGCGGGCAACGATTATTTCGGCGATTGCCATTCCCTTGTCGGCCATTCCGACTTTCTGGTTTTTGGACCTTTTGGGCTTCACGCTGAACACCATGTCGCTGTTGGCGCTTGGCCTTGTGGCCGGGGTCTTGGTTGATGACGCCATTGTGGAAATTGAAAATATCGTCCGGCATATGCGGATGGGCAAATCCGCCTATCAGGCATCGATTGATGCCGCCGATGAGATCGGCCTTGCGGTGGTTGCCACCACATTTTCAATTGTTGCGGTGTTTTTGCCCGTTGCCCTGATGCCCGGCGTCGCCGGACAATTTTTCAAGAATTTCGGGTTCACGGTCGTTGGGTCGGTGCTGATGAGCTTGGCCGTCGCGCGTATGGTCACACCGATGATTGCGGCTTATTTCCTAAAGGCCGACGGCATGGCCGACCATGGCGAGGCGGGCTGGATCAACCGATATATGAAAATCCTGCGCTGGTCGCTTGGCCATCGCCGTTGGATGATGGGCATTGGCGCAGTGGCGCTCGTGCTCACGGTTGCATTTCTTTTTGTCCTACCAAAGCAATTCTTTCCCGATGGCAATACCGATTTCAGCCGTATTCGGATCGAAATGGTTCCCGGAACCACGTTAGAGCGCACGCGGGAAATCAGCAATGAGGCCGCGGCAATCGTCGAGCAGCAGCCCGAAGTAAGAACAGCATTGCAAAGCGTGCGCGAAGGCGGCGCCAGCATTTTCATCACCTTGCATAAGGACCGCGACCGGACCAGTCAGGAGTTTGAAGAAGATCTGACGCCTTTACTCACCAAAATCGCGGACGCACGCGTGACCTTTCAGGCCAATGGCCCGGACGGCGGCGGCGGCGGTTCTGGACGTGACGTTTCCGTCATGCTGTCAGGATCAGACCCCGAAATGCTTGACCGGACAGCAGCAACTTTAGTCGAACAGATGAAGACGCTGCCCGAATTGCGCGCGCCGCGTATTTCCGCAGATTTGCAGCGCCCCGAATTGATCATAAAACCGCGCAACGACCTTGCGTCACAACTTGGCGTATCGACTGTGGCACTTAGCCAGACAATCCGTGTGGCGACGCTGGGCGATATTGACCAGAATAGCGCAAAATTCTCGCTGTCGGATCGTCAAATCCCGATCCGCGTGATGCTCGCCAAAGAATCGCGGGAGAATTTGGATGTTATCCGCAACCTGCCCGTCCCCTTGGCGACTGGCGGATCTGTCCCACTGTCCCGCGTAGCGGATATCAGCTTTGGCGCTGGCCCAACGTCGGTTCAGCGTCGCAACCAAAATTTCCGTATCTTTATCGGTGCGGATTTTGCGCCGGGCATCGTGTCGTCCGAGGCGGATAAGAAAATAAACAAGCTGCCGATCATGGAAAATCTGCCCACCGGCGTGTCCCGCGCGCCTTTCGGGTCCCAAGAATGGCAGCAAGAAATGCAGGAGGATTTCCAGGTTGCCTTGGTTTCCGGAACCTTGTTGGTGTTTGCAGTGCTGGTGCTTTTGTACCATCGTTTCATGTCGCCTTTGGTCAACATGGGATCATTGTTGCTTGCGCCTTTGGGCGGTTTGATGGCGCTTGCCTTGGTTGGCCAGCCAATATCGATGCCAGTCCTCATCGGTATCTTGATGCTCTTTGGCATCGTCGCGAAAAACTCGATACTGTTAATCGACTTTGCGATTGAGGAAATGGCGCGCGGCGTGCCGAAGTTCGAAGCGATTATGGAGGCTGGGCATAAACGTGCACAGCCGATCGTCATGACCACCGTTGCCATGACCGCCGGTATGGTCCCCACCGCTTTGTCCTTGGGCGGTGACGGCCAATGGCGCTCGCCCATGGGCACGGTCGTGATCGGTGGACTTATCGTCTCGACCTTGCTGACGTTGCTCATCGTCCCTGCTGGTTTCAGCCTGGCCGACGGCTTTGAAAAACGTGTTGGGCCTTGGCTGCGCACGCGATTGCTGACCTATGACCCCGACAAGCATGGCGAGAATATCACCGAGCCAACCAAGCCGACCGACAACACACCCGGCAAAGGCGACTTGGGCGGTCTTCAACCAGCCGAGTAAAATGGTGGCAACGCCACCACAAAAGCGCGTCATCCTGAACACGTTTCAGGATGAAGCATCACCTCCATTCGTCATCCTGAACTTGTTTCAGGATGACGATGTGTTGGGATTGTTAGATGGGTGGCGTTTTTTACACATGCCGTTAAGGTTAGCCGCGTGAAAGATGTCAACCAACTGGGTCAGTCGGAAAAAGCGCGCTATGCGGCGCGGGATGCCGAGCTGCGGCAGATGCGGATTATCGCAACTGGGTTGTTGTTGTGCATGGCGGCCCTGTTCGTTTTCGGCAAATATATGGAAACCCGTTATGAGGGCTATTGGGGCTTTTTAAGGGCCTTTGCCGAAGCAGGGATGGTTGGTGGCTTGGCCGACTGGTTTGCCGTCACAGCGCTCTTCAGGCACCCTTTGGGCATACCCATTCCGCACACGGCGATCATTCCGAATAATAAGGAGCGGCTTGGTCGCACATTGGCCAGCTTTCTTCGGACAAATTTCCTGACCACTAAGGTCGTGGCCCGCCGCGTGCAGCGTATGGATGTGGCAGGTGCGATGGGCAAGTTTCTAAGCGCCCCATCGGGCGGCGAAGGCCGGATGCGCATGGGGGCATCGCGCCTGATGGGGGATATCATTGCCGCGCTCGACGATGAACGATTGGGCGGCATCGCCAAAGGTGCGATCCGCAAGCAACTCGATAAGCTCGACATCGCGCCTTTGCTGGGCCAACTGCTGACGGCGATGATCCGTGAGCGGCGGCATATTCCGGTGCTCGACAGTATCATCAAATGGGCCTCGGCAACATTGGAGGCCAATGAACATCTCATCCGCGAAATGGTGGAGGAACGCGCCAACACCCTCATGCGTTGGACGGGCCTTGATGACAAATTGGCCAATGCCATCGTCAACGGCCTTAACAAATTGCTCCACGAAATGGCCGAAGACCCCGACCATCCTTTACGCGAAAAGGGCGAAGAGGGGCTCGCCAAGCTGGCCCATGATCTACGTCATGATAAGGAACTGCAAGCCAAGGTCGCGCATTGGAAGGGGCAATTGTTGGAAAACCCCGCAATGGGCAAATGGATCAACAGCTTATGGGACCAAGGGCGCGATGGCCTGTTAAAAGCGGCGCGCAACCCCGATGCCGCCTTGGCCGGCAGCTTTGGTGATGCGCTCATCAAGCTGGGCGGCAATTTGCAGGCCGACACAAAGCTGAAACACCAAATCAACCGCTTCGCCCGCCGCGCCATTGTCGGCACGACCGAAAATTACGGCGATAACATCGTTCGGCTTGTCTCCGACACCGTTTCCCGCTGGGACGCATCCACAATCACCGACCGCGTCGAAAATGCCGTCGGCAGCGACCTACAATTCATCCGCATCAACGGCACTTTGGTAGGCGGCTTGGCAGGGATCATCATCCACGCCGTCGGCCTGTTGATTTAACCGCGCGGCAAGTCCGAAATCATCCGTTCGGTGGCCTCTGCCGCCAAGCGGGCAGCGCGTTTCAGATTGGCCTGAAAATCGCCCGCGCTGTCGCCATTGGCATCATCGCTGGTCGCCTTAATCGCGGCCCAAGGTAAGTCCATACGCGCGGCGGCTTGTGCGACGGCGGCGGTTTCCATGTCCACGATATCGCCGCTGAGCGCCTGATGCAGCCTTTGGCCATGGTCCGCGCTTTCGACAAAACAATCGCTGGTGATGATACGCACCTTGGGCAAGCCAGTGTCGGGCATGACCGCAGCGCGAAAAGGTTCGGCATGCGCCTCCCCTATGGGCCAGGCCCCTGCCCTGTAATGCACAAAGCCATCGGCGCGCGAGGCGCCATAGTCGCCCTGCACGGCCTCGACAATTTGGAAGCAACTCCCGTCCCGCCCGTTCAGCTTTCCAGCGGTCCCAACAACCAGCAGCAAGTCCGCTTGATAATGTTCGACCAACATCATGGCCGCCATCGCGGCGTTCACTTTGCCAATGCCGCTGCAGGTGATGACGATGTTGCGGCCTGCAAATGGCACCTGCCGCACCATGAAGCCGTGCAGCGCCTCGCTACTGGCGCTCTGGCCGGGAAACAATGCCGCTGCTTCGGCATCTACGCCAGTTATAATTCCAACAGTTTTGAACATAAGCAACCAGCCTTTTATGCGAACACAAACGCCAGTCTAACCTGTGAATAGCGTAAATATGATGACAGTTTTTGACGATTCGCAGAAAAACCCCTGATTTATCTGCAACAGTCAGTGGCTTAGGCCGCTTTACGTACCGTATCCGCATTGCGATCCAGAAAGGCGCGGATCGCCGATATGCTTTGCTCAACATGGCTTAACAGGAACAAATGCCCGCCATTTTCGACCACGAACAATTCGCTGTTCGGGATCAGGAAGTTCAAAAATTTGCCATTGGCCAGCGGCACAATCTGGTCATCATCGCCCATCATGATCAGCGTTTCGGTTTTCATAAACGGCAGGAACGGCGCACTGGTCCAACCCATCATCGCCATCAATTGATAGAAATATCCGGTTTTCGACGGCGGCGTAATGCGCCCAATATGCTCCGACTTATTGCCGACCATCCCGCCATAGAGCGTCTTGAAATGCTTCGCCATGAAATCAGGGTCGATATAGCGGCGCGGGTCCGCCATTTTGACGAGCGCCGCCGGATTGCCGGGAACCATCAACATGCCCGCACTGGTCGCGGCCAAGATAAGCTTATTGGTGCGCGCTCCATTCTGCAGCGCAAATTGCTGCGCCATCGCCCCGCCCCAGCTTACGCCCATGACGTCGACAAGGGGCATGTCGAACCGATCCAGCAACAGCGCCGCAATTCGGGCCATCAGGATCGCGTTATAGGGCACCACAGGGTCAGGCGATCCCCCGATACCGGGCATGTCAAAAGTGATGAAGTCGCGGTCATCGAGCAATTCGGCCATCGGCGCCATCGCCTCAATATTCGCGCCAATGCCGTTGAAGAACAATATCGGCAGGTTCGCCGTCTTCTTCGAAGCCCGCCAAACCGCCACCCGCAATGTGCGACCGTCAACGGTCTCCATGCTAAACTTGGGCGCGCGGTTTTTGGTCATATGCGTTCCTTCGGCCCTGTTTCGGGCGTGTGTTAAAGCTTAACCGAAAGGTTAGGTGGCGCAAGCCAATTTCTATCCCCTCACTCCAAAACATACAGTCCCGGCGCGGCTTCCATTGCGGGGTGTTTTTTGCTCCCCTGCGTTCTCGGCGCGGCAATCTCGGCACCTGACCGTGCGTGCAGCCATTGCATCCAATGTGGCCACCAGCTTCCAGCGACTTCTTCGCTGCCCTTCATCCATTCGGTGACATCGGCGGGCGTCTTGCTGTTGCTATGCTTCCAATATTTCGCCTTGGGGTTGCCCGGCGGGTTCAGGATCGCTTGCATATGCCCTGCTTGGCTCAGGATGAATTCGACATTTTTGCTGCCGAACAATTGCGTCGAGCGATAGCATGCGCGCCATGGCGTGATATGATCGGTTGTCCCGCCCAGAACGAACAGGTCGCCCGTCACCTTGGTCAGGTCAAGGCTGTGGCCCGCAATGTCGAACGTGCCGGGCTTGGCATAAGCATTGGCCTCAAACAGCTCCAAGAAATCCCCCATCAATGCCGATGACAGGTTGGTCGCATCGGCATTCCAGAATAGGATATCAAAGGCAGGCGGATCATCGCCCAGCAGATAATTGTTGATGACATAATTCCAGATCAGGTCATTTGGCCGCAACCACGCAAAGCCGCGCGCAAGACTGCTGCCCTCAATCACGCCTTTTTTCGCGGCGCGTTGGCGGGCCAGCGCGATGCCATTGTGCGACACAAGGCTCGACGCCTCAGTATCACCGGGCTTGGGTTCCAACACGCATACCATCATGGTGACCGCATTGGCGCGGGTGTCACCCATTGATGCCAGTTTGGAGAGCAAGACCGACATGGTCTGCCCGCCCGAACAGCCGCCCGAAATATTGACCTTGTCGCTGCCGGTAATTTCACACACCACATCCAACGCCTTGATGCAGCTTTCAATATATTCGGCCATGCCCCACACGCCCATGTCATCGGTGGGGTTCCGCCAGGAAATCATGAATGGCTGAATGCCATGGTCGGTCTGCCATTTGATGATCGATTTTTCAGGCGACAGATCATTAATATACATTTTGTTGATCTGCGGCGGGATGGTCAGTTGCGGCGTTGCGAACACCTTGTCGGTCGTCGGCGCATATTGAATGAGTTCAAAACGTTCGTCGCGATAGACAACCGCGCCCTTTGCCGTTGCGACATTCTCGCCAAGCTTGAACGGCTTTTTGTTCACTTGGCTCACCATCATATCATTGTGAACCATGTCATTATAGGCGTTTTTCAAGCCCTTTACGAGGCTAAGCCCGCCCGAATCCACCAGCCGCTTTTGCGCGGTCGGGTTCCCAATCAGGGTGTTGGTCGGTGACATCGCATCAATGATGATTTGCGAAATGAAGTTTGCACGGTCGCGTTCGAGCGCGTCGAGTTCCAAATCCTCAATATAGCTTTTAACGCCCTTTTGCACCGCGAGATAATATTGCGCGCCCGCCTTAAAAAACGGGTTGAACGTCCATGCCGGGTCCATGAAGCGCTTATCCTTGGGGTCGGGCGCAAGGTCGGATTTTCCAGTCATGATTTTCACGACATCTTCCGAAAAATTGGTCGTTGCCTGCCACGCCTTATCGGGGTTGCTCGCGGTCTGGCGCAACATCAGGCCAATCGCGCCAATAAAATCCTCCCGCGCCAAACCGGCCAGCGGACCCAGCGCCATGGTGGCGTCATTGGCGGCGTCAAAAGCGCCTGCGATGCCTGAAAACGGCGCGCCTTTCTTTTGCGATTTCTTTTTGCCAGCCTTCGCGCTGCCAGCGGTGTCCGACTTGCTCGCCATAGTCCCCTCCTCTTTTCCCATCGCAAAGATTGCACGACATGCGACCTGCGTCAAACACTCCGCACAATGTTAACAATTGCAAATAAACATCTCAAAACTGGAGACAAGCCGCTGCGACGCTTAACACGCAGGACAGGCTGCAATTGCGGGCGGGCCTTGGCGAGGTCAAACGGCCTTGTCAGAGTTAAAACCGGAGGACGGATGTCCGAAAATGGCATCTTCTTGTCGGAATTGGCTTCTGCACCTGCAGCGCCTATACATCTGCTGGGGCGCGCGCAAAGCCAGCCGCCCTTGCACAACCAAAAGTCGGATCATGCGTAGTTTTTTCAACATAGTCGCCTTTACCCGCACGCTCTCTTGCGCCCTCGGCATCGCCGCATGTGCGACCATAACGACGGCATATGCGGCTGAAACGACACAGGCTACCGACTCAATTATGGCAGCCGACGAAAAGCTAAAAACGGATATTGATAGCTATTGGAAGAAATTCCCCGGTCGCGCAGGCATCGCCATCTACACACCCTTTTCCGACGAGATTATCGGCAAGCGTCAGACCGAGCGTTTTCCGCAACAAAGCGTGTCCAAAATGTGGGTCGCACTGACGATTTTGGAACAAGAGGCTGCGGGTAAATTATCGTTGGAAAAACGCATTCGTGTCACCCGCGATGACATCGTTGTATTCAGCCAGCCATTGAAAAACTATCTCAACGGGCAGGAATCGTTCGATATGCCGTTACGCGAGTTGCTTGTGCATTCTATCCATGCCAGCGACAATCTCGCCAACAACGTCCTTTTGCGCGTTGCCGGAGGCCCGCAAGCGATCAACCAAATGCTTGACCGCCGCAAAGTGCAATCCATTCGCTTTGGTCCCGGCGAAGTTCTGCTGCAAAGCGCAATTGCCGGGCTGGAGTGGCAAGCCGACTTGCGAAAAGGCAACGCATTTAAGGCCCAACGTTCACGCATCCCGATGGCGAAAAGGACGGCTGCGCTTGACGCTTATCTTGAAACGCCGCTCGACGGCGCGGCCCCCGGCACAATCGCGTTGGTGTTGAAGCGTTTTAGCGAACGCGACGCCAATGACCCGGGCGCCAAGTTGCTGAAGTTGATGGCTGGCACCTATACGGGGAGATCCCGTCTGCGGTCCGGCCTCGCCCCGGGCTGGCGCCTCGCGCATAAAACAGGAACCGGGCAAGTATTGGGGCCGATAGCAACGGCCATCAACGATGTGGGCGTGATGCGCGCGCCGGATGGTTGCGTGTATCCGGTGGCGGTGATGATTGCGGAAACGAGCGCCGGTATGGGAGCGGCAAATGCTTTGATGCAAAATGTGGCACGCGCCGTCACGCGCCACCACGAGCGCGTTCATCCAAAAGCGAAAGCCGCTGAGGCAAAGCCCAAGCCAAAACCGATCACCAAGGTGACGAAAAACTGAGACTTATCGGCATAACAGCCCCGCTCCCGTCCTTCTCAGCGGATTTTTCGCCCCAGCATTAACGCCAAACGTATCCAATATGTTGCAACAGTAAACATTAATTTACATTAGTTCACATAAAAAATGTTACAAATGTAAACGAATGGCCTAGAACGTTCGACAGAGAGAAGTAGAATAGGGTCAAATTGTGAGCAGCTATCATATCGCCGTCGTCGAGGACGACACCGTATTTGCAGCCGAACTCGAAGAATTTTTGGGCGGCTTGGGTTACAGCGTCGCAAGCTACAACTCGGCGCAGAAATTCCTGACAGCCGTGCGCCAAAAAGAATGCGACCTCTTGCTCGCCGACTGGTCTGTTCCAGACATGACCGGTATTGAAGTGATAGAATATATCCGCAAATTCCATCCGGATATGCCCTCCATCATGCTCACCGCACGCAATGATCGCCGTGACGTGATCCGTGGGCTTCAGGCAGGCGCTGACGATTTTGTGTCAAAGCCAGTTGACCCAGAAATATTGTCCTTGCGGATTAAGTCTGTTTTGCGCCGTTATAATGGTGATGTGCGCACGCGGCCGGAATCCGTAGTGCTGGGTCCATATCTTTTACGTCCATCAACATCGACTGTGTATTTCGACAACGAAGCCATCATCTTGCCGAAGCGAGAATTCGATATGGCGATGCTGTTTTTTAGCAATCCCAACCGATTATTATCGCGCCAATATCTCGCGGCAACCTTATGGGGCAAGGTTGTCGACTATCAGTCGCGGACCATTGATACGCATGTTGCACGGCTCCGCAAGAACCTGAAGCTGGACCCGACATTAGGCATTAGCTTAAATGCCCTATATGGGTTCGGCTATACTTTGCAGGCCGATCCGCACGCTATGAACGCGGCAAAAGAGCCGCTTGCTATGTCAGCATAATTCGGATTATGATCATATTATAATTTTATGAAATCAGGCCCTTATGCCGAATGCACCAGAGCAATATTCTTTGCTCGACACAAACGATGACGTTGCATCATCGGCGGCGTCGATCATAGCATCGCGGCCAGTCTTCGATCTGCGCAACAGCCAGATTGCGGCCTATGAATATATAGCCTGCGACCCTGATAGCTTTTTGCCTAACAAGAATATTTTGTCCGTGGCTGATCTCCAATATATTTTGGAAATGGGCAAATCATTGTCCCTGCCGGAAATTTTATTGTCGGTTCCAACCGATGTTTTTGTGGAAATAGACCACTCGGACAAAATCGCATGGACGCTGCGGTCATTGCTGTCGCAAGGCACCGTGGTCAGCATATTGTTATCGGCAACAGATGACATTGCCACGGCCCATAGCATCGGGAGCGCCATGCAAAATTGGCGCAGGATCGGCTGTAGCGTTGGCATGGATGGTTTTGGATATGCTGCCGTCCCCGCGCTGTGGCCGTTGGTCCACAATGTCGATGTCATACGCTTTGACCCGCGCTTAATTGGCATGGTCCGCGCCAATGTCATCCCGGCTTTGCCAGCGCAAAAGCTGGTCCAGCTCGTGGCGGCGATGAACATATCGCGCATCATCTTGGACGGCTGCCTTTCCCGCGATGATGCCCTGATGTTTCAAGAGGCGGGCGCGACTTATGGCCAAGGGCCGGCATTTGGGGAATTCAGCCTCACCCAACCGCATTAAGGCGCGTTAAGGCGCAAGGCTGTGGGGTGATGGAAAGGGCGGCCTAAGCCTTTTCCAACGCCTCGCTCGCGGCAACCCAGCGGGCTTCCGCCGCCTGTTGCGCCGCCACAATCTTGCCCCGACGCTGCGACAATTCGCCCATCGTCAGATTCTTATATTCATTTGATGCCGACGCCGGGTCGAACATCGCCCGGTCAATCGCGCTTAACACGACCTCCAGCTTCGCAAGGTCTGCCTCAGCATCGTTCACATCCCGCTTGAGCTTCGCTTGCGCCTCACGCGCGGCGGCTTGGGCTTTTTTGTCGTCCTTGCGATCGGCCTTGGACATTTTCTCCTTCGCGGGCCCCTTGCCCAGGATGAAGTCGGTATAATCCTCAATCGTGCCGGAAAATTCAGTCGCGGTCCCGCCGTCAACCAGCACCAGCCGGTCCGCCGTTAGCTCCAGCATATGGCGGTCATGGCTGACCAGCACCACTGTGCCGTCATATTCGTTCAACGCCTGCACCAATGCCTCACGCGCATCGACGTCCAAATGGTTCGTCGGCTCATCGAGGATCAGCATGTGCGGCGCATCGCGCGTAATCAGCGCCAGCGCCAGCCGCGCGCGTTCACCGCCTGATAGCTTGCCGACCTTCGTCGTTGCCTTTGCCCCGGAAAAGCCGAACCGCCCCAATTGCGCGCGCACCGCACCGGGGCTCGCGCCCTTCATCTGCTGGGTCATATGCTCCAGCGGGGTATCGTCGCCGTCCAGTTCCTCGACCTGATATTGCGTAAAATAGCCAACGCGCATCTTGCCCGACGCGCTCATCTGCCCTTCCATCGGCGTCAATTGCGCCGCGAGCAAGCGCGCCAGCGTCGTCTTGCCATTGCCATTGCGCCCCAGCAAAGCGATCCGGTCATCGGGGTCAATCCGCAGGTTCAACCGCTGCAATATCGGCTTGCCTGCGGTATAGCCGACACTCGCCAGATCGAGCGTCACCAAAGGCGGTTTCAATTCATCAGGGCTTGGAAAGTCAAAGCTTAACGTCGGGTCTTCGGCCATTGCGGCAATCGGCTGCATCCGCGCCAGCGCCTTGGCTCTGGACTGCGCCTGTTTCGCGGTCGACGCGCGCGCCGAGTTACGCGCGACATAATCCTGCAACTTGGCGCGTTGCGCGTCTTGGCTTGCCTTGGCCGCCGCCAGTTGCGCGGCGCGTTCGGCACGTTGCCGCTCAAACGAGTCATAGCCGCCGGAATACAACGTCACCTGACCATTATCCAAATGCAGGATATGGTCGACGACATTGTTCAGCAAATCGCGTTCATGGCTAATCACCACCATCATCGCCGGATAACCCTTAAGGAAATTTTCCAGCCACAAGGTTGCTTCCAAATCCAAATGGTTTGAAGGCTCATCGAGCAACAGCAAATCCGGCTGCGAAAACAGCAACGATGCCAGCGCGACGCGCATTTTCCAACCACCTGAGAAGCTGTCGAGCGGCCGCCCCTGCATGTCTTCGTCAAAGCCAAGGCCGACCAAGATACGCGAAGCGCGCGCGGGCGCGGTATACGCGTCAATCGCAATCAGGCGTTCATGCACTTCGGCCATGCGGTCGGGGTCAAGCCCCTCTTGCTCGCTTTCAATCATCAACGCCGCGCGCTCAGTATCTGCCGCCAGCACCGTTTCAAACGGCGTAGAATCGCCCGCAGGCGCCTCTTGCGCAATGTAACCGATGCGCGTGCCCTTGGGCATGTCGAGGCTGCCGTCATCGGCCTCCAGCGATCCAATCATCACCTTCATCAATGTCGACTTACCCGCGCCATTACGCCCGATCAGCCCGATACGGCTGTAAGGCGGCAAAGCCGCCGTGGCGCGGTCAAGGATAGTGCGTCCGCCAAGGCGCACGGTGATACCGTTCAGATTAAGCATGCTGGGCCGCCTAGCAGACCAAACGCGCCCTGTCAGTCAGAGAATTGGGGGTTATGTGGGGCCTAGCGGATTGGCGGCTAAAGCGGGCAATTTAAGTGAGGCTAGGCCCCTACTCCTCCCCCATCCGCAACGCTGCGATAAAGGCCTCCTGCGGGATGCTCACATTGCCATATTCCCGCATCCGCGCCTTGCCCTTTTTCTGCTTTTCCAACAGCTTTTTCTTGCGGCTGATGTCGCCGCCATAGCATTTCGCCGTGACGTCCTTGCGCATGGCGGCGATGGTTTCGCGGGCGATGACTTTGCCGCCGATGGCCGCTTGCACGGGAATTTTGAACAAATGGCGCGGGATGAGGTCTTTTAGGCGTTCGCACATGCCGCGGCCGCGCGATTCCGCCGTGCCACGGTGGACGATCATGCTCAACGCATCGACCGGGTCGCCATTGACCATGATGCTCATCTTCACAAGGTCGCCTTCGCGGTGGCCGATCTGGTGATAATCGAACGACGCATAGCCACGGCTGATGCTCTTTAGCCGGTCGTAAAAGTCGAACACGACCTCATTCAACGGTAATTCATAAACGATTTGCGCGCGGCCACCGACATAGGTCAGCTGCTTTTGAATGCCGCGCCGGTCTTGGCACAGTTTCAATATGGAGCCGAGATATTCATCGGGGCAGTAAATCGTCGCCTGTATCCATGGCTCCTGAATTTCGTCGATGCGGTTGACGTCGGGCATGTCGGCAGGGTTATGCAGCTCCATGCTGCGCGCATCTTCGGTTTTGCTGCGGCTCAGCTCCAATTTATACACCACCGACGGCGCGGTGGTGATAAGGTCGAGGTCAAATTCGCGCGTTAGCCGTTCCTGAATGATCTCCAAATGGAGCAACCCCAAGAATCCGCAGCGAAAGCCAAAGCCCAAGGCGGCGCTGCTTTCGGTTTCAAAGCTGAACGATGCGTCGTTGAGGCGCAGTTTGCTGATGCTTTCGCGCAATTTTTCAAAGTCGGCGGCGTCGGTCGGGAACAGGCCGCAGAAAACCACGGGCTGCACTTCTTTAAAGCCGGGGAGCGCTTCTGTGGCGGGGCGCTTGGCATCGGTGATGGTGTCGCCGACGCGGGTTTGGGCGACTTCCTTAATCTGCGCGGTGATGATGCCAACTTCGCCCGCGGCGATTTCGGGCAATATCTCCAGCTTTGGTCGCATACAGCCGACGCGGTCGACGAGATGCTTTGTGCCGGCGGCCATGAACTGAATTTCCTGACCTTTTTTGATGACGCCATCAATCACGCGGATCAGGATGACGACGCCCAAATAGGGGTCGTACCAGCTGTCGACCAACATCGCCTTTAACGGCGCGTTGCGGTCGCCCTTTGGCGGGGGAATGCGCGTGACAACCGCCTCAAGCACTTCGTCGATGCCGATGCCCGATTTGGCACTGGTCAGGACGGCGTCGTCGGCGGGTAAACCGATAATGTCCTCAATCTCGGCCTTGACCTTGTCCACCTCTGCGGCGGGCAAATCGATCTTGTTGATGACGGGGACGATTTCATGGTCATGCTCAATCGATTGATAGACGTTGGCGAGCGTTTGCGCCTCCACCCCTTGCGCAGCGTCCACGACGAGCAACGCACCTTCACATGCGGCAAGGCTGCGGCTGACTTCATAGGCGAAGTCGACATGGCCCGGCGTGTCCATCAGGTTCAACTGATAGGTGACGCCGTCCTTCGCGGTATAATCCAGGCGCACGGTTTGCGCCTTAATCGTGATGCCGCGCTCTTTTTCAATGTCCATATTATCAAGGACTTGGCTCGTCATTTCGCGCGCCGTAAGCCCGCCGGTTTGTTGGATTAACCGGTCGGCCAAGGTCGACTTCCCATGATCTATGTGGGCGATGATCGAAAAATTGCGGATGAGAGAGAGTTCAGTCATGCAGCCGCCCCTAGCAGGGCCGCCCCGCCCCTTCAAGCATGGCGGAAAGGCGGTAGGGGGTATTGTGAGATGGGGTGCGCGATTTAATGATTTCTGTTTCTGATCCCTAAACCTATTAAGTGTGCGTAGTTCGTGTCCAGCAAAGCTGCTCAATGTCAGCTTTTCAATGTCAGCTTTTAAAACAATTCTGCCTATGCCACTCCAAAAACCTTGGATGAGGTCGCAAAGTTGGATGATGCGGCAAGTCCGCCTTTCGGCTTGGATTAACTAAATTCCAGACACGGTCCGGGTCGTTCACCTGCCTTGAAACGAGGATATCCAGATCATCCGATAAGCTAACCAGACCTCGGTCGAACATCCAGTGAACCGTTCCCGAGAGCGCGATGCCGTTGGCCACGATGTCGGGACCGTTTACTTCGACAGGTTTTATATGGGCGGCCTCAACTTCGGCACGCCCGCCACCGTTGATGAACTTAAATCCGGTAATCGCGCATCTGCAATCATACGCATCAAGCACAATTTTTCGGAAGACCCGATCACGAACAAGGCGGTTGCTGATCGAACTTATTCGTTCCCGCTCTTGGTCAAAGATGAACGGCGCTACTGTTTCACTGAAATGGCTTTCGACGACCTTTGGATCGGGCGTGTCTGTCCTTGGCAGCATATCGTCCACATCCGGAATTCCGCGTTCCAAAATCCGATTAAAGTCTTCTAGAGAGATTGGCCGGACCGCTGCTTGAGCCCTGCCGGAAATCTTGCCAGCTTCATTGAGTAAACCGCGCTCAACTAAACCATCATGATCATTGAACGGAACGGTATACTCCATCGGCAAGTATGAACCTGGCTCAATTAGAGCGAGATACATATTTGCAATGGTCGGGTCTGGAACGATTTTCTCGACCCTTGCAATGGCAAAATAGCCCCTTTTCCCGGCTTTGACCGGCTCATAATAAACGACCCAGTCTCCAACAAATTGACTTGCTCTGGACAGATACTGGCTTGGGAATTGATACCGTTCTTCGGGCCGATCATCGTAAATGGAGTCAGCGCGGTGCAGAAATACGCCTTTAGCCAAAGTTCAGGTCCTATCCATCAATGCGCGGATTTCGCGCGTTAGCAAGACGTATCGTTAGCCGAAGTAAACGGCAACTACTCTATCGTATCTTGGCCTAGTCATCCTGAACTTGTTTCAGGATCTTAATTATTATCTTCCACGTCGAAAGTAAGATCCTGAAACAAGTTCAGGATGACGCGTTGGGGGCAAGCAGCTGCAGGATGACGTGCTCGGGTCGCTTGGGCATAACCGAACACCCCTTGAAATGTAGGATTTGCCCTGCGAACATCGGCGCGGTCATCGATAACCGTCCCTCTGGCTGATCGGGCTGCGCACAAATGCCGCCTCAATCGCTAAGGCGACAAAGGCGACAATCATTTCATCGTCGCAGGTGTCTTTTGTATCTTTAAGGGCAAAATCCGCGCCTCTCACGGGTGCTGCGCCGCCGCGGATTTGCCTGTGATGGCCTCAGGTCAGGCTTGACCCTTGGGAAACCGCGGCCTATACGACCCCCAACTCCCAACCCATCGGGAATGGCCTTGTCGTCGCGCAACTTGGCTAACGCATTGATGGATATGGGTTTTCACATACGCGAAACGGCTGCACGGCAGGACCCGATTCTTCGGGCCATTGCTATGCGGCCTTTTCTTGTCTGTGGAATGGCACGTCGCGACTGACATTTCTAACTGAGGCAAAGCACCTTATGGCATCCCGTCCCGCTCCTGCGACCCTGTCGCGTCAAAAGCGTATCCGCAAAATCTTCGGTAACATCCACGAAGTTATCGACATGCCCAACCTTATTGAGGTTCAGCGCGAGAGCTATGAACAGTTCCTGCGTTCTGACCCGTCGATTGGCTATGTGTCCGGCCTTGAAAAAACGCTGCGCAGCGTTTTTCCGGTTAAGGATTTTGCCGGCACTTCGGAACTCGACTTCGTGCATTACGAATTGGAAGATCCGAAATTTGACGTCGAAGAATGCCGTCAGCGCGGAATTACGTATGCGGCGCAGATGAAGGTTACGTTGCGCCTGATCGTGTTTGAAGTTGACCCCGACACCGAAGCGCGCTCAGTCCTCGATATTAAGGAGCAGGACGTGTATATGGGCGACATGCCGCTCATGACGCATAACGGCACCTTCTTCATCAATGGTACAGAGCGCGTAATCGTCAGCCAGATGCACCGTTCGCCGGGCGTATTGTTCGACCATGACCGTGGCAAAACACACAGCAGCGGCAAATATCTGTTTGCAGCGCGGGTTATTCCTTACCGTGGTTCGTGGCTCGACTTTGAATTTGATGCCAAGGATATCGTAAACGTCCGTATCGACCGTAAGCGCAAATTGCCGGTCACGACCTTGCTGTATTCGCTCGGTTTGAACGACGAAGAAATTTTGGCCCATTTCTATGACTTTGTGACATTTGAACGTGGCAAGGGCGGATGGAAGATTCCGTTCAATGCGGAACAATGGCGCGCGTCGAAACCAATGTTCGACATTGTCGATGCCAATACAGGCGAAGTTGTGTTCCCTGCGGGCACCAAGGTTACGCCACGCGCGGCCAATAAGGCCGTGAAGGATGGCCTGACCAGCTTGCTGATCCCGACCGAAGAAATTTTCGGCCGTTATTCGGCGTACGACCTGATCGATGAGAAGACGGGCCGTATTTATGTCGAAGCGGGTGACGAAATCACCGCCGAAAATCTGGATGCGCTGGACAAGGCCGGGATTGACAGCATTCAGTTGCTCGACATCGACCATGTCATCACCGGCGCTTGGATGCGCAACACGTTGAAGGCCGACAAGGCCGAAAACCGCGACATGGCGCTCGACGCCATTTACCGCGTCATGCGTCCCGGCGAGCCGCCCACGCGCGAAACCGCAGAAGCATTGTTCGCTGGCTTGTTCTTCGATGCTGACCGCTATGACCTGAGCGCCGTTGGCCGCGTAAAGTTGAACATGCGTTTGAACTTGGACGTCGAAGACACGCTGACGACCTTGCGCACCGAAGATATTCTTGCGGTGGTCAAGGAATTGGTAAACCTGAAAGATGGCAAGGGCGAAATCGACGATATCGATAACCTTGGCAACCGTCGTGTCCGTTCGGTCGGCGAATTGCTGGAAAACCAGTATCGCGTTGGCTTGCTTCGTATGGAGCGTGCGGTGAAGGAGCGGATGAGCTCGGTTGACGTATCGACCGTGATGCCAAACGACCTGATTAACGCAAAGCCAGCAGTTGCCGCCGTGCGTGAATTCTTTGGTTCGTCGCAATTGTCGCAGTTTATGGATCAGACCAACCCGCTTTCGGAAGTCACCCATAAGCGCCGCGTTTCGGCACTTGGACCAGGTGGTTTGACGCGGGAGCGTGCCGGCTTTGAAGTCCGCGACGTGCACCCAACGCATTATGGCCGTATCTGCCCGATTGAAACGCCGGAAGGCCCGAACATCGGTCTGATCAACTCGCTCGCCAGCTTTAGCCGCGTGAACAAATATGGCTTTATTGAAACGCCCTATCGCAAGGTCGTGGATAACAAGGTCACGGACGATGTTGTGTATCTCTCCGCCATGGAAGAGCAAAAGAACACCATCGCTCAGGCGAACGCCGAATTAAACGCCGATGGTAGCTTTGCCGAAGACCTGATTTCGTCGCGTGAAGCAGGCGAATTCCTGATGGCACCGCGTGACCAGATCACCTTGATGGACGTCTCGCCAAAGCAGCTTGTTTCGGTTGCGGCATCGCTCATTCCGTTCCTGGAAAATGATGACGCAAACCGCGCATTGATGGGATCGAACATGCAACGTCAGGCAGTGCCTCTGCTGCGTGCAGAAGCGCCATTTGTCGGCACAGGCATGGAAGAGACCGTCGCCCGTGACTCCGGCGCTGCCATTGGCGCGCGCCGCGCAGGTATTGTCGACCAAGTCGATGCAACCCGTATCGTTGTGCGTGTTACTGGCGATGTGGAACCCGGCAAATCGGGCGTCGACATCTATACGCTGCAAAAGTTCCAGCGTTCGAACCAGAACACCTGCATCAACCAAAAGCCATTGGTGAAGGTTGGTGACGTGATTGAGGCCGGCGACATCATTGCCGACGGTCCGTCGACTGAACTGGGCGAACTCGCATTGGGCAAGAACAGCCTCGTCGCGTTCATGCCTTGGAATGGGTATAATTACGAAGATTCGATCCTGATCTCCGAACGTATCGTGAAGGATGATGTGTTTACATCGGTCCATATCGAAGAATTCGAAGTGATGGCCCGCGATACTAAGCTTGGACCAGAAGATATCACCCGCGATATTCCAAATGTGGGTGAAGACGCGCTCCGCAGCCTTGATGAAGCTGGCATTGTCTACATCGGCGCAGAGGTGCACCCAGGTGACATTCTCGTCGGTAAGATCACGCCAAAGGGCGAAAGCCCGATGACGCCAGAAGAAAAGCTGCTGCGCGCCATCTTCGGTGAAAAGGCTAGCGACGTGCGCGACACCTCGCTGCGTCTATCGCCAGGTGTTGCCGGTACGGTCGTTGAAGTCCGCGTCTTTAACCGGCACGGTATCGACAAAGACGAGCGCGCCATGGCGATTGAACGTGAAGAAATCGAGCGTCTTGCGAAGGACCGCGAGGACGAACGTTCGATTTTGAACCGTGCGACCTACAACCGCTTGAAAGACATGCTCATTGGCCAGACTGCAGCCGCAGCGCCAAAGGGCATCAAGAAGGGCGATGTAATCACTGAGGAAAATCTTGGTGAAGTCGAGCGTTACGAATGGTGGAAAATTGCCGTTGCCGACGACAAGGTCCAAGGCGATCTTGAAGCGGTCAAGGTGCAATATGACGACGCCGTCAAGTTGATTGTCGAGAAGTTCGAAGATCGTCGTGAGAAGCTGGAGCGTGGCGATGAGCTGGCGCCGGGCGTCCTCAAGATGGTTAAGGTCTTCGTCGCTGTGAAGCGCAAGCTGCAACCCGGTGACAAGATGGCCGGACGCCACGGGAACAAGGGTGTTATCTCGCGGATTCTTCCGCAAGAAGACATGCCGTTCCTCGCCGACGGTACGCCTGTCGACATCGTGCTCAACCCATTGGGTGTGCCGTCACGTATGAACGTGGGGCAGATTTTCGAAACCCATCTTGGTTGGGCCGCACGTGGTCTGGGCATGCAAATTGGTGAAGCGTTGGAAGAGTGGCGTCACGCAAACCCGAATCCAGAAGCAGCGGCACCGCCCGCAGTGGTGCGGGAACGTCTGGCGAAGGCTTATGGCGCAGAATATGCCGACGAGATCAAGAACCGCAGCGATGCGGACATCATTGAACTTGCTGGCAATGTCATCACTGGCGTGCCCATGGGCACACCTGTGTTCGACGGCGCACGTGAAGCCGACGTAACGTCCATGCTTCAACTTGCTGGACTTGACGGTTCGGGTCAGTCTGACCTGTTTGACGGACGCACCGGCGACAAGTTCGACCGTAAGGTTACTGTCGGCATCATCTACATGTTGAAACTGCATCACCTTGTTGATGACAAGATTCACGCCCGTTCAATCGGACCGTACAGCCTTGTCACGCAGCAACCATTGGGTGGTAAGGCGCAGTTTGGTGGTCAGCGTTTCGGAGAAATGGAATGCTGGGCGCTTCAAGCTTATGGTGCCGCTTACACTTTGCAGGAAATGCTCACGGTCAAATCAGATGACGTGATCGGTCGTACCAAGGTTTACGAAGCCATCGTCAAGGGTGACGACAGCTTTGAAGCCGGTATCCCGGAAAGCTTCAACGTTCTGGTCAAGGAAATGCGTTCATTGGGTCTCAATGTAGAGCTGAAAGCGCATGATTTGATCGAAGGTGACGAGGGCTTTGCCGAAGCAGCGGAATAAAGCAGAGATGGGCGGATTTCGGTCCGCCTCCTGCCCCCGCCTTTAGGTTTTCATGGGCACATGCCCAATGAGGAAAAGAATATGAACGAACTGAGCAAATTCAACAATCCCGTCGCCAAGGTCGAAACCTTTGACCAAATCCAGATCGGGATCGCATCGCCGGAGAAAATCCGCAGCTGGTCTTTTGGCGAAATCAAAAAGCCGGAAACCATCAATTACCGGACGTTCAAGCCAGAGCGTGACGGCCTGTTCTGCGCACGGATCTTTGGTCCGGTAAAGGATTATGAGTGCTTGTGCGGCAAGTATAAGCGCATGAAATATAAGGGCGTCGTCTGCGAGAAATGCGGCGTTGAAGTTACCGTCACCAAGGTGCGCCGTGAGCGTATGGGCCATATCGAATTGGCTGCGCCGGTTGCGCATATCTGGTTCCTGAAATCGCTGCCTTCGCGCATTGGCTTGTTGCTCGACATGCAGTTGAAGCAGCTTGAGCGCGTATTATACTTCGAAAACTATATCGTGACGGAACCTGGCTTGACCGCGCTGGAGAAGTTCCAGTTGCTGAGCGAAGACGAATTGCTCGACGCGCAGGACGAATATGGCGAAGACGCTTTCACCGCCAGCATTGGTGCCGAAGCCGTTAAGACCATGTTGATGGACCTCGACCTTGAACAAGAGCGCACGGATTTGCTCGACGAGTTGGCGGTCACCAAGTCGGAACTGAAACCCAAGAAGATCATCAAGCGTTTGAAGGTCGTCGAAAGCTTCATCGATTCCGGCAACAAGCCAGAGTGGATGATCTTGGACGTCATTCCGGTCATTCCACCAGAATTGCGCCCGCTGGTGCCTCTAGATGGTGGCCGCTTTGCAACCTCCGACCTTAACGATCTCTATCGCCGCGTCATCAACCGTAACAACCGTTTGAAGCGCCTGATCGAGCTTCGCGCACCGGACATCATCGTCCGCAACGAAAAGCGTATGTTGCAAGAAGCTGTCGACGCCTTGTTCGACAATGGCCGTCGCGGTCGCACGATTACGGGTGCCAACAAGCGTCCGTTGAAGTCGCTTTCCGACATGCTCAAGGGCAAGCAAGGCCGCTTCCGCCAGAACCTTTTGGGCAAGCGCGTCGATTATTCGGGCCGTTCAGTCATTGTGACTGGTCCAGAATTGAAATTGCACCAATGCGGCCTGCCAAAGAAGATGGCGCTCGAACTGTTCAAGCCGTTCATTTACTCACGTCTGGATGCCAAGGGTCTTTCGATGACCCTGAAGCAAGCCAAGAAGTGGGTCGAAAAGGAGCGTAAGGAAGTTTGGGACATCCTCGATGAGGTTATTCGCGAACATCCCGTATTGCTCAACCGCGCACCTACGCTTCACCGTTTGGGCATTCAGGCGTTTGAGCCTGTCCTGATTGAAGGCAAGGCTATCCAGCTTCACCCGCTCGTTTGTTCGGCATTTAACGCTGACTTTGACGGTGACCAGATGGCCGTCCACGTTCCATTGAGCCTTGAGGCGCAATTGGAAGCACGCGTCTTGATGATGTCGACAAACAACATCCTGTCGCCAGCCAATGGTAAACCAATCATCGTTCCTTCGCAGGACATGGTCTTGGGTCTCTATTATCTTTCAATGGATCGCCGCGGCGAGCCAGGCGAAGGCATGATGCTGTCTGACATGGCAGAAGTGCATCAGGCGCTTGAAGTGGGTGCGGTCACGCTTCACTCCAAGATCATCGCCCGCGTGCCACAGACGGGTGAAGACGGCGTAGAGCGCATGGTGCGCTTTGACACCACACCCGGCCGTATGTTGCTTGCAGAAACACTGCCAAAGAGCCACCGCGTGCCTTTCGAAACCGTCAACCGCCTTCTGACCAAGAAGGAAATCGGCGACGTTATCGATCAGGTCTACCGCCACACCGGTCAGAAAGACACGGTATTGTTCGCAGACGCCATCATGTCGCTTGGCTTCAAATATGCGTTCAAGGCCGGTATTTCGTTCGGTAAGGACGATATGATCATTCCGGAAGAAAAGACGGAAATGGTTGCAGAAACCAAGGCAATTGTTGCCGATTTCGAGCAGCAGTATCAGGACGGCCTGATCACGCAGCAAGAAAAATACAACAAGGTGATCGACGCCTGGTCCACATGCGGTGACAAGGTCGCCAGCGCCATGATGGATAAGCTGAAAGCTTCACCAATGGACGAGCATGGCCGCGAATTGCCTGTCAACTCGGTCTATATGATGAGCCACTCCGGTGCGCGTGGTTCGCCAGCGCAGATGAAGCAACTTGCCGGTATGCGTGGATTGATGGCCAAGCCTTCGGGCGAAATCATTGAAACGCCAATCATCTCGAACTTTAAGGAAGGTCTGACCGTTCTCGAGTATTTCAACTCGACCCACGGTGCCCGTAAGGGTCTGGCTGATACGGCATTGAAGACGGCTAACTCAGGTTATCTGACACGCCGTCTGGTGGACGTATCGCAAGATTGCACCATCGTTGAAGTCGATTGCGGTACAGAGCGTGCTTTGGAAATGCGTTCGATCGTTCAGGGTGGTTCGACTATCGCCTCGCTGGGTGAACGTGTCCTTGGCCGCACTACGGCAGAGGACATCATCGGCCTTGATGGCAAAGTGTTGATCCCATCGGGAACCTTGCTCGACGAGCCAATGGTTGTGGCGATGGAAGAAACCGGCATTCAAGCCCTTAAGATCCGCTCGCCATTGGTGTGCGAATCCAAGGTCGGCGTTTGCGGCACATGCTATGGCCGCGACCTTGCACGCGGTACGCCCGTGAACATCGGTGAAGCGGTCGGCGTTATTGCTGCCCAGTCCATTGGTGAGCCTGGTACCCAGTTGACCATGCGTACGTTCCACATTGGTGGTGCAGCGCAGTTGAACGAGCAGTCCAACCTTGATGCCACGGCATCGGGTAAGGTCATGTATCGCGACCTGCCAAGCATCGTCGACAAGCGGAAGAAGCGTTTGGCAATGGCGCGTAACGGTGAATTGATCATCGTTGACAAGGATGGCCGTGAAATGGAAATCCACCGTCTGCCTTATGGTGCGACTTTGGCATTCCCCGATGGCGCCGACGTCAATGTGGGTGACCGTCTGGCCGAATGGGATCCATTCACCATGCCAATCATCACCGAAAAATCAGGTATTATCAAATATCAGGATTTGATCGACGGCAAGACGCTAACCGAACAGACCGACGAAGCAACGGGTATTGCCCAGCGCGTCGTTATTGAAGATCGTGCCGGTAGCCGTACCAAGAAGGAAGACCTTCGTCCGCGCATTACCTTGTTGGATGACGATAGCGGCGAAGCTGCACGTTATCTGCTTGGCGTTGGCACGATGCTTTCGGTCGAAGACGGTGCCACGGTGCAGGCGGGCGATGTCATCGCACGTGTGACCCGCGAATCCGCCAAGACCCGCGACATCACCGGTGGTCTGCCACGCGTTGCCGAATTGTTCGAAGCGCGCATTCCAAAGGACAATGCGATCATCGCCAAAATCTCGGGCCGCGTTGAGTTCGTTCGTGATTATAAGGCGAAGCGCAAGATCGCGATTGTGCCGGAAGAAGGCGATCGGATTGAGTATCTGATTCAGAAGTCAAAGGTACTCGACGTTCAGGAAGGCGATTTCGTTCGTAAGGGCGATAACCTGATTGCTGGTTCGCCGAACCCGCATGATATTCTTGAAGTCATGGGCATTGAAGCACTGGCTGAATATCTGGTTGCCGAAATTCAGGAAGTGTATCGTCTGCAGGGCGTGAAGATCAACGATAAGCACATCGAAACGATCGTTCGTCAGATGCTGCAAAAGGTTGAGATCACCTTCGGTGGCGACACGACTTTGCTTCCTGGCGAACAGGTCGACCGCGAAGAAATGGACGCGATCAACGCAAAGCTGACCAAGGGCCAAGCACACGCAACGGGTAACCCTGTATTGCTCGGCATCACCAAGGCTTCGTTGCAGACACGCTCGTTCATCTCGGCGGCATCCTTCCAAGAAACCACACGCGTCCTCACACAGGCCGCCGTGGAAGGTAAGAAGGACATTCTGACCGGTCTGAAGGAAAACGTCATCGTGGGTCGTCTGATCCCTGCGGGAACTGGTTCTGCCATGAACCGTATGCGGATTGCGGCGACAAGCCGCGACGTTGCGCTTCGTGCCAGCTACAAGAAGCTGCAGGAAAGCTTGATTGCGCCAGAGACAGCGGCTGAAGAGCATGCTGCCGAATTGGCACAGGGTCCTGAAGCCGCGATCGGCGACGATGTGTTGGCAAAGGTCATTTCAGATGACCTGACCACCACCGACGCCGCTATCGACGATGTCGTTGATACGAGCGAAGAAGAATAAACTTCGCTTATAAGGCAAACAAAAACCCGCCGGATGCATTTCCGGCGGGTTTTTTGTTGCTCCGCTTTGCCTCAAACAATAAGTGGGTAAAGACCTAGAATTTACCCGACAACGATAGTTGCAACAACGGGTCCAAGCTGTTTTTACGGTTTACAATCTGCCCAAGGCTGCCCGATGCCCGTGTCCCTGCATAGATGAAGCGGTCACGTCGAAACCCTGCCGTATCGGTCACTTGAAAGCGGATTGTTCCCAATTTAAACTTGCTATATTCTATGAAAATCGTGGTCCGATTATCCTCTTTCTGTCGACGCTTTTCATTGAAAAAATAAGCAAAATTAGCGTCCTGAATGCCGAACGATGTGCCAAAGACGAGCCCTAAATCGGCCATGTCATAGCGAATATCCCATTGCTGATGCCACAATGGCCGGTGTGATACGCGTCGGTTAAAACCCGTTAGGGGGTCTGTGACGCGGCTGCCATGATAATGGCTAACATGGCGAACTTCGACACCCGTAAAGCCGATAGGCTTAGTTAGCCAATCCAGAGGCAGCGTGATTTCTAACTCGCCATTCCACTTTGTGCTTTTGCCAATATTACCAGTGCCATCAAATTGGGCCGTAATATTGCCGCCCGCGTCGCGAACAGTAATCGGCACCAGATCCTGCGTATCGCTGACCAGCTGATAGTCGCCACGAAACTGGACACTGCCACGGTCCAGGAATTTATGCCGGATCAGCGCGGATAATGTCGTGGTCTTCTCTGGCACCAGATCGGCATTACCCGCATCCACCTGATTGCCGACGGTCACGTCCACCGATGTTGCGAATTCGTTGAAGTCTAGTTGCGCCACTTGACGTTCGGCACGCAGTTCTAGCGTGGTCTGCGGGTTGATGGTCCAAGTGGCGATTGCGCGGGGCTTGATAAAAACGAAGCTGCGCTTGGCGGTGCTGTCACCGGATAGCGTTAGCTTGGAAAATTCGGCGATCGCCCCAGCTTCAATCTTCCACGCTGGCCCAACCGTCCATACATCGCTGACAAAAGGTTCAAACCGCGTTTCTTCGACCAACACATTTGATGCTGGAAAATTCGTGACTGCGCCTGCTACCGAGTTAGCCACACTAAACTGCGCATCTAAGCGATTATAAGCGATCTCAGCGCCGAATTGGACAGCGTGCCTGCTAAGTCCAGCCCAATCATTCTGCATGCGCACAACGGCTTCTACGGGCTCGTTTCGGCTTCGTGTCTCAAACAGCGACACTGGCTGCGCAATACGGGCTGTCTCAATACTACTGAATCTGCTTTGTTCCCCGGTGCGGTAAAGTCCAACAATCTTGGTATTGGTTTTCGGTAACGCAGAAAATTCGATGTCGCCGCCCAATTCGTAACTCAGGTCGCCAATCGGCCCCTCGCGCCTCAAAAATTCTTCGCCCGTGCGGATCTGCGCTGCATTGGAATATTCGGCCTTGCGAATGTCAAACTTGTCGTCCCAGCGCACTTGTCCATTGATGTTGAGTTTTGCTCCCCCTAATCTGGTTTTAATGGCGCCCCCGAGTGCAGCTTCGTCATTGCCGCCTTTCCCAGCATAGGATCGCCGCTCCACAAGTGCTCCGGATGCAGTCTTAAAGTCCTCCGGACCAAAACCATAAAACCGCTCCGAAGAAGACGAAAAGTTTAATTCATAGCTTGTGTCGCCACGGCGCATCGTCGCCGAGGTATGGAGTGATGGCTGGAACCCATAACGCGTTCCCGCCACGATGGTGGCTTCATAGGTTCCGTTGACCTTTGTGGTGCGCTTGCGGACAACATTGATCACTTGACCCTGCCCTTGCGTTTCGCTGTCTGCACCCGCTTGCTCCGAAAGCGATATGAAGGCCACTTGGCTTGCGGGTATTCGGGAGAGGATGGTCATGATGTCATCCGATTTGGTTGAGGGGCGATCACCGTCAACCAAGACATTGCCGGCATTTTCACCGAAACCTCGGCGGCCTTCACCGCGATCAATTGAAAAGCCGGGAATGCGTTTCACCATATCGAGCGCAGTCACGGGCGCATAAGCTGCAAAAAATTCAGGGTCGAATTTCCGGCCGCCCGATGGTGTTACGGACATGTCAGCGTTGGCGTTGGCGTTGGCGTCATCGACATGGGCATGTGCAACGCTGGGCATAACCAGCATAGCCGCTGCTGTGGTCAGCAACGCCCACCGAATTTTCAAACCAAACATTAAAAAACCTCCCGCAAGCCCCACGACATTCCCGACCATCATGGTATGAACATGGGGTAGCAGTGCGGGATGCTGTTGCGCCAGCCGCCTTCGACCAACGGGCTATTGGGTCGACAAGCCGCAAAACGTACGCCGCTTCGGCCCTATGTCGATGTTTCTAATATGTTAGCGGAAAGATGGCGTTGTTACCCGCCGCCCCGCTCATCCTCAATCTGGTCACGAATGTCTCTTGCTTTTTTGCAAGCATCTCTGTCGCCATCAGCGCAGCGTTCTTGGACTTTTTTCAGCTGCCGGGACAGTTTACCAACATTTTCTTCACGCTTACGCATGTCACGTCCACGTTTTTCATCGGACTCAGACTGGCTGGTAGTGAGTATATCGGTGGTTTTAGATACGACCTTCACTGGCGCTGTGACAACGTTTGAGACCATGGACGCGACGCATCCTTGCAACAAAATCATGGGCGCAATCGCCAACAACAACCTTATATTCCGTCCCACAATATATCCTCTCAGAAACCAATTACTTCAGCAAATTTAATGCAATCGCGCGTATTTGCTCTGCCATATCCGGGCGCTGCAACGCTAAGGCTAAATTTGCCTCAATATATCCGACTTTTGACCCGCAATCATAACGATTGCCGTTAAATGTCAGGGCATTAAAGGGTTGCTGACCAATCAACTGTGCCATCGCGTCGGTAAGCTGTATTTCACCGCCAGCGCCTTTTTCCTGCCCTTCAAGTATGCGCATAACCTCCGGCTGAAGGATGTAACGCCCAGACATGATCAAGTTCGAAGGCGCATCCTCAACCTTTGGCTTTTCAACTAAGCCCAATACTTCGGTCACCGCGCCATTCGCCGCGCCCGGTGCAATCACACCATAGCTGGAAACAGAATTACGCGGCACTTCAAGCACGCTGATAACGTTCCCGCCAATCTGGTGATACGCATCGACCATCTGTTTCATACATCCCGGCGATCCGTGCATAAACTCGTCGGGCAGGAAGATGGCGAAAGGCTCATCCCCAATGATATCACGCGCGCACCAAATGGCATGGCCAAGGCCCAAGGGCTCTTGCTGCCGAACATAGACACAATTGCCGGGGCTAAGCCGCGTACTCGCCAAAACCGACACATCTTTACCGCGTGCGGTCATGGTGTGCTCAAGTTCAAACGCGATGTCGAAATGATCCTCAATGACGCTTTTGCCGCGACCCGTGACAAAAATCATCTGCTCTATACCGGCCTCGCGGGCTTCATCCACCGCATATTGAATGAGCGGGCTGTCGACAATCGGCAGCATTTCTTTGGGAATGGCTTTTGTCGCGGGCAGGAACCGTGTTCCCAATCCAGCAACCGGAAAGATAGCTTTTCGAACAGGTTTATGAGTCATCAAATCTGATTAACGCACGCAACAACAAAGTCTAGGGTCAGGACCTATTTAATCCACCATCGCGGCGTCAAAATGGCAAAGATATCGAAGCCATTTTGACGTCCTTCGGATTTGACCCATACTGTCCATTGCTACGTTGGCAAGCTTGGACTTAGAACCACTAAGCCTGCGCCTTACCGCCTTGCACTGAACAGTATGGCCTCAAACCGCGAAGGTATATTTAAGTGGTCCTGACCCTAAGCAGAGTTGGCAATCCGTGCGGCAAATCCCTTTTTCAACTTTGCCAATTTTGGCGGAATAACCGCAAGGCAATATGGGTTACGCTGCCCTTCGCCGCCCCAATATTCTTGGTGATAATCTTCGGCTGGATACCAAGTGGCGAGAGCTTCAATTGTCGTTACAATGGGTGCCGGCCAATCGGCTGCGGCCTTTTTTATACCCGCTTCGGCCTCTGCGCGCTGTTCGTCGGACAATGGAAAAATTGCCGAACGATATTGGGTGCCAATGTCATTACCCTGCCGATTAAGCTGGGTCGGATCATGCGTTGCAAAGAATATTTCAAGCAAATCGGCATAGCTTATGACATCTGCATCAAATGCGATACGAATGGCTTCGGCATGCCCCGTATTTCCGCCGCACACCTCTTTGTAAGTGGGATCAGCCGTATGGCCACCAATATAACCGCTCACGACGCTGCTAACGCCGTTCAATTGGCCAAAAACCGCTTCGGTGCACCAGAAACAACCTCCGGCAAAAATAGCTTCTTCTTGTGGCATGGACCTATCCTTGAACTTGGACGGGATCTACGGTCTTTGCTGCATCCCCGCGCACCACCAGCAGATACATCGCCGGCGTAACAATACGTGATAGCAAAGTTGAGGAAATCAACCCCCCGATTAACACGATTGCCAGCGGCGAATACAGGCTGCCGCCAAACAAAGCGAGCGGCATGAGGCCGCCAATAGCTGTCACAGACGTCAGCAGTACCGGAAGAAAACGTACTTCGCCGGCCCTTTCAATCGCTTCACGCAAGCCATATCCGCGTTGTCGCAACTGCGTGGTGAAGTCGACCAATAATATGGAGTTTTTAATCTCGATCCCGACCAAAGCAATAAATCCAATGATCGCGAGGAAGGACAGGTTGTTGCCAGTCAAAACTAAAGCGATAAGCCCGCCGAAGGTACCCAAAGGAATAACACCGGCGACGACCAACGCCTCTTTAAACCGGCCAAATTCAGCGACTAATATCGCAAAAATGCTGAACAATGCGACTATCACGACAGGGCCAAAGCCAGCGAATGTATCGTTGATTTTTTCCGCTTCACCGCCAACGGCGATGGAGTAGCCAAGCTTGAGCGGAATCTGATCCATCTTTTTCTGCGCGTCAGCATTGACCTTGGAGACAACGACGCCTTCGTTGATCTGGGCCGTGACGCCAACATAACGTTGCAGATTATATCGATAAATCGCCGCGGGCGTTGATTCCAGCGTCGGGTTTGAAATCTCCGCCAATTGCACAGCCTGTCCGCTACGGTTCGAAACATAAATCGATTCCAAGGCAGAAACCGGCTGTGTCCCTGCAAGCGGCAAGCGGACCACAACCGGATAGCTGTCCCCTTCCGCGTCGCGATAAGTGCCTGCCCGCTCGCCGCTGAGCGCAAGCCTTATGGCCCGCCGCGCCGCGCCAGCAGGTATATCCAGCAACGCCGCTTTGGAATCGTCAACGCGTATGTCCAAATCGACCTTATCAAATGCAACAGGGTTGTTAATGTCGCGGGTACCGGGCGTTTCGCGCAAGACTTGCTCCATTTGCCCCGCGAGGCGTTTTAGCTCGTCCTGATCCGGACCATAGACCCGGAATTCGACAGGTGCGTTGATGGGCGCGCCATTCTGAAACAACACCAGCTTGATCCGCGCGCCCGATATCTGGTCCAATTGCTTGCGCAACCTGCCCACCATCGCCTGCGATTTTGCCCCTTGCCAATTATCCATGATGGCGAGGACTTCTCCATGGGTCGGGTTTTCGCCCCGCTGAAAAACATTGTAAAAAACGGGCGGATTGTAACTGCCGACATTTTCAGCCCGCACTTTGATCGCAGGTTCGGTTTTTAGTATAGCGGACACTTGCCGCACGATGCGACCCGTTTCGGCGACGCTCGCGCCCTGCTCCGCCTCTATTGTGACTCGGAAATAGGATGTGTCCGCGTTTGGAAAAAGGCTGAAGCCAAGCAATGGCACCAAAAGAAATGCGGCGCAGGTGCCAATCAACGCGCCCCATACAGAGCGGCGCGGCCGGTCTAGCGCCCAATGGAGCATTGGGTGGTAGAAACGGTCAATTTTGCGCATCAGCCACTGCAATAGCGGGCTGCCTTCCTCCGGCTCATCGCCTCTGAGAATTCGGCTCGCCAAAAATGGTATGATCGTGAGCGAAACAATCATCGATGCCGTAATCGTTGCAACGATGGTGGCGATGAAGCTCTGGGTAAATTTACCCGCACCTTCGGGCAAAAAGAACAAGGGCAAAAAGGCAAAGACCAACACGCCGGTTGACCCCAAAACCGCCATCGTAATCTCTTTGGTGCCGTCAATGGCCGCTTCGCTGCGGCTTTTCCCCATGCGCAGGTGTCGGGCGATATTTTCAACCACAACAATCGAGTCATCGACTAACAATCCCAATGTCAGGATGAAGCCTGCGACAACCAATTGACTAAGGTTAAAACCATAAGCCGATATCGCCAGCAATCCCGATGCAATCGACAGCGGGATCGATATCATCACGATGACCGACGCCCGCCAGCCCAAGGGCAACAAAGTGATCAGCACCAGAAACAAGGCAATTGCAAAGTCGCGCGCGAGCTCGTTGAGGCGCTTTCGAATATCCCTGCTTTGGTCAAACTGGATGACGGCCTTTATATCGGGCGGCAACAATGCCTGTTGTCTTGCAAGCTCTTCGACCAACCTATTGCGTAACTTCGTGGCATCGGTGCCCTGTTTTTGATTGGCCGTAATGAAGACGGCGCGCTGGCCATTATGGCTGACTTTCACACGCTGTTCTGCGGCGCTGATGTTCACGTCGGCGACATCACCGACACGGATTATCGACCCGTCATTTGTCCGGATTGGAAGATTACGAATTTTTTCGAGGTCACGAAACGCGCCGCCTGTTTCCACATTGAACCTGCGTGCGCCGCTAATGACTGCGCCAGCGGGCACATCCGCACCGCCAACGCGGATTGCATCGACCACAACGCTGGCGGGCAAACGCAGTTCGGCAAGCCTACCTGAATTCATCGCCACGCTGATTTCCGGTTGGGGCAGGCCGTAAATTTCAGCTTGCCGAACCTCTTTATACCGCCCCAAAGCATCGCTGATATCGCGGGCATATTTCTCCATCCGATACCAGCTTGCACTATCGCTCAGCAGCGCAATTTGCAGAATCGACGCATTGGTTGTCCGGATTTTTTCGAATTGCAGCGCCTGCATATCCGACGGAAGTTGGTTCCGGATGGCCGTGACTTCACGCACGGCGTCGTTAAAATATTGCTCCGGATCGCCCGCCCAGTCAAACTCTGCCCGAATGACAGCATTACCGTCGCTGCTGGAAGATACGACGCTTTGGACGTCCTCAAGCCCCTGAACCAGTTCTTCAATCGGCTTGGTAATAGTTTGCTCAATCTCCGCTGCATCGGCCCCGGGCTGCGAAGCCACAATTGACACGATAGGCATCGAAAAATGCGGGTCAACCGCGCGGGGAACTTGCTGAAATGCAGAAAAGCCCAACGCGCTGAGCAGCGTGAACAGCACCAGTGTCAGCTGCCATCTACGAATTGCGAACTCCGCGATATGCATGAACTAGCGCAGTCCCTTAACCACACGCACGGCAGACCCGGTGCGCAGTTTTTCCTTACCAGACGTCACGATCCTGTCGCCTGGCCGTATCCCACCGGACACATTAACAAAATCATCAGCGACGCGTTGTATCAGGACATTGCGCGTTTCAACGCGGTTCTTGGCATCCACCACATAAACCAAGCCTTCGCCCGTGCGGACACCGAACAAGGCGCTTGCTGGAATTTGCAACTGTGCACCAATATCCGACGCTGGCAGCTTTATGGTTGCTGTCCCTATCTGCCCCGACCGCAATGTTGGCCGATTGGGCAGCCGAAATTGGACGGAAAACGCGCCTGTGGCCGCGTTTGCGCGACCGTCAATTTCCGATATCGTCGCCGTCAGCGGTGAATCACCTGCGGATTCAATGGAGATATCTGCCGCCATGCCAACACGCAGGTTCGACGCGTCCCGATCAATGATGGGAACGCGGAAGACAAAGCCGTCATCAGCCTCGCCTAACATTAATGCGGGCGTTCCGGCGGCTATGACTTGTCCGGCCTGTACATTGCGCATCAGCACAACGCCGCTGGATGGCGCATAAAGCCGCGCCGTATTGCTGGCAAATCCGGCCTGCCGCACGCGCGCCTCCGCGCTCTTTAACATTGCCTCAGTCGCCTCAAACCGCGCTTTGGTTATCCAACCATCGGCGTAAAGCGCGCGGACGCGATCAAACTCTGCCCGAACGCGATCACGCTCTGCCGTCGCAACGCTCATGTCGGCGCCTACATTTGTCGTATCAAGCGCAGCCAGTAACGCGCCGCGCTTTACAAAATCGCCTTCTTCAAAACGTACAATTGCGACCTTGCCTGCGGTTGTAAAACCCAAAGGCGTTTCGCGACGATAACGGACCGTGCCAACGGCGTTGATCTCCCGCTCTGCGCTCTGATTTCCGACGGTGAATATCTCAACGGGAAAGGCGGTCTTGGACGCAACTTTGCTTTCGCTCGCGCTGTCGCCGCAGCCAGCAAGTGAAAGGAGCAACAATAGCCCCGTCGAAAATTTTGAAGATACTGGCAAATGGCCCTCCTCTAAGCCGCCTCACCGCATCTGATAGACAAATATTCTTTAGGATGAAATAGCGTTTTAATATGCAACTTATTTTTTAGATTGCCGAAATCAAACAAGGAAAATGGCAGAGAATGATTTGCGGCAACGGTCCACAGACTGAAGGCAATTTCATCATCGGACGGCCGCCCGCGATAACCTGTCGTTAATCGCAATGCCTATGCCCTCCTGCGGGATCGGCGCGACCGCGATAGCAGTGGCCGAACTTTCATCCGCATTGTGCAGCGCCTCAAATAAATTCGCGGCGGCCTGTGCTAGATCGCCCGTGACGGATAGGTTTTCGTCGCCTGCAACTGCGCCAAAACCAATGAGATATTCATCACGCACAGGCGCCGTGACGTTCAAGCGGACAGGTTTTGACGGCGCATAATGACTAGCCATTTGGCCAGGCGCCTCAATCGAGCCCATGGGCAAAGACAAAGGCGGGTATCCAAGCGTCCGTTCAATTTCCATGGCACTGACTGGCCCTGGTCTTAACAGCTGCCAACCATCATCGCGCACGGCAACGATCGTTGATTCCAACCCTGCCGAACATGGGCCCCCGTCCAAAATCATCGGCACAGCCCCACCAAGCCCTTTTAAGACATGATCCGCCCGTGTCGGGCTGATGGCACCGCTTCGGTTTGCAGAGGGCGCAGCGAGGCTTAAATCGCTTTTTAGGAGCAATGCCTGCATCACGGGATGGGCGGGGCAGCGAATGGCGATAGTAAGCAGCCCTGCGGTTACCGCGCGGGCGACGGGGGCATCGGGTTGCAAAGGCACAACCAGCGTCAGCGGCCCCGGCCAGAAAGCCTCTGTTAGTGCCTGCGCAGTAGCGTTAAACACACCAAGCTTTTCTGCGGCTTTCCGATCACGGACATGCACGATAAGGGGATTAAAATCGGGACGCCCCTTTGCCGCATAAATATGCGCCACCGCCTCTGCATTTTGCGCGTCTGCCGCAAGGCCATACACCGTCTCAGTGGGAATCGCTACAATCTGTCCGGCACGAAGAAGCTGCGCCGCAGCGGTAATTGCAGCGTCGTCAGCGGGTACAACCCAGCCATTCCCCAAGGTATTTGAGCCAAACATCATAAACGGCTATAGGCGGATGCAGATCCGATTTAACAGGAATTTTTATTCAATATGGCGTTTTCAGCACCCGTCGCAGAACAAAATTTTGTCCTCAAGCATATCGTCGGCATCGACGCATTGGCGCAGCATGCGCGTTTTGCCGATGCGACGCCCGATATGGTGCAGGCCATACTCGAAGGCATTGGTGCCTTTGCCGAAGGTGAATTTGCCCCGCTGAACCGCATTGGCGACACCGTTGGCGCGCGGTTAATCGATGGCAAAGTGGTGATGCCCGACGGTTTTGTCGCGGCGTATAAATCTTATGTTGCCAATGGCTGGGGCGCGATCAACGCCCCTGCCGAATTTGGCGGCCAAGGTCTGCCTTTCTCGCTGGCGACAGTCGCGCTCGATTCGCTTGGCGGCGCCAATATGGCCTTTGCCTTGTGCCCGATCCTCTCGGTCGGCGCGATTGAGGCGATTAACCATCATGGCACCGACCGGCAGAAAAATTTATTTCTGCCCAAGCTTTCGACCGGGGCATATTCCGGCACGATGAACCTGACCGAACCGCAGGCCGGTTCCGACGTCGGCGCGCTGAAGTCGACCGCAACCCCGCGCGGCGATGGCACGTACCAGATCAAGGGCACAAAGATTTACATCAGTTTTGGCGACCATGACATGGCGGAGAATATCGTCCATTTGGTCCTCGCCCGCACGCCCGATGGCCCCGCCGGGACTAAGGGCATTTCCTTGTTTCTGGTGCCCAAATATCAAGTCCATGCCGATGGCAGCATCGGCAAGGCCAATGATATCAAGGTCGTATCGATCGAACATAAGATGGGCATTAACGCCTCGCCCACATGCGTCTTGGCCTTTGGCGAAGAAGGTGATTGCATTGGCGAGCTCATTGGTCCCGAATTTGGCGGCATGCGCGCGATGTTCACGATGATGAATAACGCCCGCCTGAATGTCGGCCTGCAAGGTGTACAAATTGCCGAGGCGGCCACGCAAAAGGCGATCTGGTTCGCACGCGAGCGGGTGCAATCGGCGAAGGCCAGCGGACCATCACGCGAAGCAGTGGCGATTGTCGAACATCCCGATGTGCGCCGTATGTTGATGCGGATGAAGGCGGGGACGCAGGCAATCCGGGCCTTATTATATCTCGCCTCCGGCTATGTTGATCGGGCCACGCTGGGCGAGGCAGGCGCGCAGGATATGGTTGATCTGCTGACGCCGCTGGCCAAAACTTATGGCACAGATATGGGCAGCGAAATTGCCTCACTTGGCATTCAAGTGCATGGCGGCATGGGCTTTGTCGAAGAAACAGGTGCAGCGCAATATTATCGCGATATCCGGATTGCGGCGATTTACGAAGGCACCAATGGTATTCAAGCGGCGGACTTGGTTGGGCGCAAGCTCGCGATGCAGGGCGGCGACGTCATCCGCAACCATCTTTCCGCGATATCGGCCGATGCGGCGGGGCATTCCGGCCTGTTGGCGCTGGCGGCGGCAAATGCGGAAGTCACCGAATATATGCTCGGCGCAGAGGTCGATGATCGCTTGGCAGGCAGCTATGCCTATACCAATATGATGGCGGTCGTGACGTCGGGTTGGCTGATGTTGAAGCAATATCGCGCCGCACAGGCCGAAATCACCAATGGCAACACCAGCGCATTTTTGCGTAGCAAGGTTGCCGCCTGCCGTTATTATCTGGATGTCATGGTGCCTGAGGCTTTGGCGTTCAAAGCCACCGCGATGGCGGGTGCAGAATTGCTTTACGCATTGGACGCGGAGGAACTGGCGGCTTGAACGAGCAAACGCTTAGACGCATTGCCGAAGCGTTGGAGCGGCTATCACCCCCGCCAGCGCCGCCAACGGACCTGTCGTCCTTTCCAGCCTATCATTGGAACGGAACAGCTTTGGCAGCGGTGCAAGATTTTAAGCCACTGCCCATTGACTTGATCGTCGGGGTCGACCGGCAAAAGACGGATTTATATGAAAATTGCCGGCGGCATGCGTCTGGCGCAGCGGCGCATGATGTTTTGCTGTGGGGCGCACGCGGCATGGGCAAATCCGCCTTGGTCAAATCTGTGGTGGCGGCCCTGCAGGAAGATGGCTTTTTCATCGCTTTGGTCGAAGCGTCTTCCAGTCATTTGACGAGCCTGCCAGCCTTGTTTGAAGAATTAGGCGCGTCGGGTCGGCGCTATTTGTTGTTTGTCGACGATATCTCATTCGAACCGCACGACCAAAATGCGCGTCTATTGCGATCATTGCTGGAGGGCGGCGTGGAGGCGCGTCCGAACAACGTCCGGCTATGCGTCACATCAAACCGCCGAAATATTGTTGAACGCGACAGCCCAGCACAGGCAGACGCCATGAATGCCCGCGATTCCATTGACGACAGCCTTGCCTTAGCCGACCGATTTGGCCTGAAACTGGGCTTTCAATATCCCGATCAGGACGCGTATTTGCACATGGTCAGCAGCTATGCCGCCCATTTTGATCTGGACTGGGACGAAGCCGACGCGCTGGCCTTTGCCCAAGGACGCGGCGGTCGTTCAGGCCGGATCGCGTGGCATTATACCGTGGATATCGCAGGCCGCGCAGGCCGAAAAATTTAGTTCTTCGCCCGTACGCGCCAGATGATGTTGCCAACGTCATCGCTGACCAACAAGGATCCATCCTTTGCCATCGCCAGCATCGTCGGGCGTCCCTGCGCATTGCCATCCTTGTCCAAAAAGCCTGTAAGAACATTGACGGGCTTGCCCGAGGGTTCGCCCTTGGCAAAGGGAACGAAGATCACATCATAGCCGGACACAGGCTTGCGGTTCCACGAACCATGGCGGGCCACAAATGCCCCTTCGGTCAGGCCAGCACCCAGCTTTGCATTATAACCAAACGCCAACCCAAGCGGCGCGGTATGCGCGCCAAGGGCGTAATCGGGGCGGCGTTCATATTCGCGCTTTGCGGGCTTTGGCGGCGACACGCGGGCGTCGGTAAATCCGCCCCAATAATGTTGCGGCCAACCATAATCCGCGCCAAATTCCACAAGCGCCAAATAATCAGGCACCATGTCGGAACCCAGCATGTCGCGTTCATTTACGACGCTCCACAAACGGCCCTTATTATCCCAATCCAGACCAACGGGGTTACGCATGCCAATCGCGTAGGGAATTTTCTTGTCCTTCGCGATATCATATTCCAACACCATGGCGCGGCCATTTTCGGTCTCCATACCATGTTCGCCAATATTGCTGTTCGATCCCACCGCGATGTAGATTTTCTTACCATCGGGTGACGCGGCAAGGTTGCGCGTCCAATGGTTATTGGGGGCCATGGCGTTGAACTTTGTCAACTCCTTACCCTTGGCCGTAATTTTCGTATCGCCCAATGTATATGGGAAAACGACCAAGCCATCGGTGTTGGCAACATACAGTTTCTCACCAATCAGGACCATGCCGAACGGCGAATTCAGCCCCGTGAGGAACGGCGTTTTCAATTCGGCCTTGCCATCGCCATCCGCGTCCCGCAGCAAAGTGATGCGGTTGGCAGAAGGGACACCGGCGCCCGCTTTGCCCATCAGCCATTTCATCACAAAGCCTTCAATGCCGCCAAGGTCACGTGGTGGTGAATTTGTCTCGGCCACTAAAATATCGCCATTGGGCAAAGCATATATATTGCGGGGATGGTCGAGACCTTCGGCAAAGCGTTCAACGATAAGGCCAGGCGCGGCAATCGGCGCTTCGCCAGCTTGCCAGCGGTCAACCTCTGCAACAGCGATAGTCGGGAAAATCTGCGGACGCGGCGCGGTAATTTCGGGCGAAGCACCGGTAACCGCATCCAACGAAAGTTGGGCAACATCGGGCCGGGTAATGTACCAAATGCCAGCAATCGCCAGAACAATGACGATCAAAACGATATTGCGCACATGCTTCCACATATTACTCGCTCCCTTAACGACGCTTGCGATCCATGACCCAAATCAGCATTGCGACAATGCTACCGATGACCATACCAATAACCGCTCCGGCGGAGGGTTGGTCCATGGCAACGCCGACAATGGCCCCGATTAAAAGACCAAAGGCAATGAAGATGCCGCCGGCAAGGCGGGGCTGACTATTTTCTGTTCCGGACATGCCGCCTCTTTGCCACCAACTGCGATGCGCAAGCAAGCAAGATGTTTATCTAACTTCCGTCATCCAATGACAGCAAAGAGGCATTGCCGCCCGCGCTTGTCGTATCGGTGCTCGTCGTGCGTTCCGCGCAGAAGCGATAGAGATAATGTGGCCCGCCCGCCTTGGGCCCCGTGCCGGACAGGCCTTCGCCACCAAAAGGCTGGCTGCCAACGACCGCGCCAATCATCGACCGGTTGATATATAGGTTACCGACGCGCGCCAATTGTTCGATCAATATGCTGCTGCCTGCAATACGACTGTGTAGCCCCATCGTCAGGCCAAAGCCCTTGGCGTTTATCTTCGCAATGGTCGCCTCCAGCGATCCGGCTTTCCACGTTACCACATGGACCAATGGGCCGAAAAATTCGCGGTTCAATTCATCGATATCGTCCAATCGGATAACCGTCGGCGGCACGAACAGGCCTTTGGCGGGAACAGCTATTTCATGGATGATCCGGTCTTTCACACTGGCACGATAGGCCATCAACATATCATATGCCGCCTGATCAATCACTGGCCCAATATCCGTGGCCGGGTCCGCAGGATCGCCCATATTGAGCGTATCCATCGCCCCGCGCAGCATTTCAAGCGTATGTTCGGCAATATCTTCTTGCAACAGCAACAGCCGCAGCGCCGAGCAGCGTTGGCCAGCCGATTGAAAGCCCGACACGATGACATCGCGTACAACTTGTTCGGACAAAGCCGTCGAATCGACAATCATCGCGTTCAAGCCGCCTGTTTCGGCGATCAAAGGCACCAAGGGCCGATCATCATCAGCGAGCAAATTGCGTGCAATCGCCTTTGCGGTCGGAACCGAGCCGGTAAACACCACGCCCGCTATGCGTATATCCGCCGTCAGCGCCGCGCCGACATCGCCTGCCCCTGTCACAATCTGCAACGCGCCCTTCGGCACGCCAGCGGCATGGGCTAGGGCGACCGCGAACCTGCCGATGGCCGGCGTTTGCGGCGCTGGTTTGGCCACCACCGTATTGCCGGCAACCAAGGCGGCAGCGACTTGCCCTAAGAAAATCGCCAGAGGGAAATTCCACGGGGCAATGGCGATCCACACGCCGCGACCTTCATGGCGCAGGACATTGCGTTCACCCGTTGGCCCCGGCAATTCAATCGGGACCAAGTCGGTGCGCGCGCGCGCGGCGTAATATCGGCAGAAATCAATCGCCTCGCGGACTTCGGAAAGCGCATCGGATATTGTTTTGCGGGCCTCTTGCACCGCAATGGCCATTAACTGGCTGCGGTTTTCCTCCAATAAATCTGCCAGACGATCTAGGCAATCGGCGCGGGCGGCGACGGGTGTGCCCGACCATTGCGGATAAGCCGCAAGCGCAGATGTCACAGCCTCTGCCGGACTTACACTTAAGTCACCGTTCAGATTTACGGGCATGGCCATTTGGGCAGCGGTTTCTTGCAATATAACCGCGTCATCTAAATCTAGGCCGTTGCTGTTCACGCGCTCGGGCTGAAAAAGATCTGCAGGCGCGGCAATTGCGGGATGGCGCGTGCCGCCAACGGCCATGATTTTTTCCACCGGATCCGCCAATAATTCGTCTTCGCTAATCGATTGATCCGCCAATTGGTGGACGAAACTGCTGTTCGCGCCATTTTCCAACAGGCGGCGGACAAGATAAGCCAGCAAGTCGCGATGTCCGCCGACCGGCGCATAGGTGCGGCAATTATAGCCGTCCTCACGCACGAGGCGGTCAAACAACCCCTCCCCCATGCCGTGGAGCCGCTGAAATTCAAAATTGCGCTGCGCGCCCGTCCATTGGAGGATAGTCGCGACGGTCAAGGCATTATGCGTCGCGAACGCCGGACGGATATTGCGCGCAGCAAGCATGTCTTTGGCGCAAGCAAGATAGGACACATCGGTTGCGGCCTTGCGCGTGAACAATGGAAAGTCGCTCAGGCCACGTTCCTGCGCATGTTTGATTTCGCTGTCCCAATAGGCGCCTTTCACCAAACGCACTTGTAAGATGCGCGCCGTGTCGCGGCCCAAGGCGTCGGCCCAAGCGAGCACGGGACGGGCGCGCTTGGAATAAGCTTGCACCGCCATGCCAAGCCCATCCCAGCCAGACAAAGCTGGATCGCGCGCGACCTGCTCAATGATGTCGAGGCTCATCTCCAACCGTGCCGCCTCTTCAGCATCAACCGTCAGTTGCACACCCAGCGAGGAGGCAGAACGCGCCAGTTCGCGCACCATCTCTGCAAGTTCTGGCACGCATGTTGCGCTTTGCGCGGTTTCGTAGCGCGGGTGGAGCGCGGATAATTTGACCGAAACGCTATGCCCGCGTGCGGGGTTGCGGCCAACGGCGGCAACGGCGGCGGCATAGGATTGGAAATAACGTTCGGCATCCGCTTTGGTCCGCGCCGCTTCGCCAAGCATGTCGAAACTGGCGGTAAAGCCGCGATTATCCTTGGACTCCATCCGCGCCATCGCTTCGTCAATGTCGCGGCCCATGACAAACACCTGCCCCATCAGCCGCATTGCTGCGCCGACGGCCTGTCGCACAAAAGGTTCGCCCGCCTTTGCAATCAGGCGCTTCAATGTGCTCGTACTGTCGCCCAACACGGCCTTACCCAGCACTAAACCCCAAGTGGCACTGTTGACCAGCATGCTAGACGATTGCCCCTTATGATCACTCCAATCGGCGTCTGTCAGCTTGTCCGCAATCAGCAGGTCTGCCGTCTGCGGGTCGGGCACGCGTAAAAAGGCCTCGGCCAGCGACAAGAGCGCGGTGCCCTCTTCTGTGCCAAGGCGGTATTGCTGCAAAAAGGAGTTTACCCAGCCATCGGCCTGCACCTTGCGCAAATCGTCCAGCAGGCCGCGCGCACTGCGCACGATATCCCCCCGAATCGCCCCATCGACCGTGGCAGCGACCACAAGTGGTGCCAGCACGTCAGGTTCTGACGTGCGATGAAAGGACCGGATGGACAAGCGCGTGGAATCGAGTGCTGCGTTCATAGCCGCGCTTTGCAGGATAAAAACAAAGCAGACAAGTTTCAGTTGTAACGAAAAAGCCAGCCTTCTTCAGAAGACTGGCCTTAAGGTCACGTCAGGACAAAACCTGAATGACATTCTGCCCGGCGCTTAACACGGTTCAGGAGCGTCGCCGGACGGAATTTCTAAAACTTTTAGCGATAGCGGCGGCAGTTATTGTCCGACTTGTCGATAGCGCGCCCCGCCAAGGCACCAACCGCTGCGCCGATAATACTCGCTTCGGTCTTGTTGCCGCGACGCGCGACTTCGTTACCCAGCAGGCCACCTGCAACCGCCCCGATGACCGTGCCGCCCGTGCCCTTGTCGCAACGCGCATTGTTGCGATAATTATTGTTCCGGTAATAACGGTCACCACGGCGATATTCACGGCGGTCATAGCTGCCCTGACGATCATCTTGGCTGTAATAATCATCATGATAACGTTCGCGCGCCATTGCGGGGGTTACGGAAAATCCGGTTACGGCCGTCGCTGCAAGAACCAGCGCGCCAATGCTTTTCGTCAAATATGTCATTTTCGATATTCCTTCGTTTTTTCAAGGCAGGCTCGCATGGGGGAAATAGACGATTTGTTTTGCCAACTTTTGCCTTATGGACATCCCCTATTGCACCCAAGCTGAATGCGATTGTTATCGTTCGTTCATCTTTAGGCGCAAAATGATGAACGGTTGGGGGTGTCATGACGGCAAAGATCAAACGTCTTGCACTGGCCGGTGCGTTAGCTGTGCTGGCCATTGGCGGTGTCCGCACGATTTATCCGAGCAACAGCCAAGACATCAGCTTGCGGCCGCTCGCCCTCAACCCCGATAACCCAGCCCAAAAGCAGGTAGGCGCGTTGGAATTTGTCGCAGCGTGGGAATTACGCAGCCGCAACGAAAATTTCGGTGGTATTTCGGCACTGGTTGCCATCGCCAATGACCGCTTTGTCGGCATTGGCGACGCAGGGACTTTCATCCGCTTTGATTTGACCGATGATGGACGGATCGACCGCACCACAATCGCGCCGCTGCCAAATCTGCATGGCCCAAATACAAGCTATAAAGACCGCGATAGTGAAGGACTGGCTTATGATCCCGATAGCGGCCAATATTGGGTCAGTTTTGAGGGCAAGCACGCGATCCGGCGGTACGACGCATCTTTTGGGGGCGAGACCGGCATAGTCCGCCCGCCCGAAATGCAGCATTTGCCACGCAACAAAGGTGCCGAAAGCATCCTGCGATTGAAAGACGGTCGCTTTATCGTGATTGCCGAGAATCTCGACGGCGATATGCATCAGGCATTTTTGTTTTCTGGTGACCCGGTGGAAAGCGGCAGCAGGATCACGCCATTTCAATTCCGACCGCCAACCGGCTATCGCGTGACCGATGCCGTACAATTGCCCGATGGGCGAATCGCGATTTTACAGCGCGCCATAGCGTTTCCAGCGGAATTTACCGCCAAGGTGTCACTGCTCAATCCAAAAAGCATCCGTGCCAATGGCGTGGCTTCGGCTAATGTCATTGCGTCGCTTGCGCCCCCATTGCGCGTCGACAATATGGAAGGGATCGCCGTGACCAGCGATGGCGACAGCATATTCCTATGGCTCATCTCGGACAATAATTTCACCCTGTTCCAACGAACGATATTGATGAAATTCCGTTTGAACCAACAAGCGGACAGCAAAAAGCCGGAGGCATAGACTGCCCCCGGCTTATGATTCGTTTTCGCAAAAGGCCGCGTCAGCAGCCCTTGGCCTTACGCCGCAGCTTTTTGCTTCTTGGCGATTTCTTTTTTCACTTTGCGCGCATTCGTCGAAAGCTTCTCGTCCGAAGTCTTCAACAACCAATTGTCGAGACCGCCAACATGCTCCACCGAACGCAGACCGTGGGTCGACACGCGGAACTTGTAGCCTTGCTCAAGTGCGTCCGACAACAATGTAACATTCTGCAGATTTGGCAGGAATGTACGTTTCGTCTTGTTGTTGGCGTGGCTCACATTGTTACCGACCAAACGGCCTTTACCGGTGAGTTCGCAGATGCGCGCCATGATATATATCCTGTATAAATGAGTGTATGCGGAATCACTGACCCGCGAAAGTCGCTGCCCCTAACCTTCCACGCCGAAAAGGTCAAGCCGATGTGTGGTCAAAAGCGGGAATCTGCGCTACCAAAACAACATGTCCCTGACCAAAGCCCGTGAAATGATGCATGAAGCGCTCAATCTTGCCCGCGCTGCGGCTGTGCAAGGTGAAGTGCCCGTTGGCGCAATCATCGTCAAGGACGGGGTCATTATCGGGCGCGGTGCCAACCGACCGATGGAAAGCCATGACCCCACCGCCCATGCCGAAATCATCGCCATTCGCGAGGCAGCAGCCTATCTTGGCAATGACCGCCTCACCGGATGCGACCTGTGGGTGACGCTGGAGCCCTGCGCGATGTGTGCAGGCGCGATTGCCCATGCCCGTATCGCGCGGCTCTATTATGGCGCTGACGATGCCAAGGGTGGCGCTGTAGCCCACGGCCCCCGCTTGTTTGAACAATCAACCCTGCACCACAGGCCAGAGGTATATGCCGGAATCGCCGCAGAGGAATCTGCGGCCCTCCTAAGGGATTTTTTCGCTAGCCGCCGTTAACGCAGATTTTCGTTAAAAAACGTCAGCGTGCGTGCCCAAGACAATTCCGCCGCCTTTGTGTCAAAACGCGGCGTGCTGTCATTGTGAAAGCCATGCTGCGTTCCCGGGTAGAAATGCACCTGAAAACGTTTTTGGCTTGCGATGAGCGCAGCCTGATAGGGTAACCAACCTGCGTTGATCCGTTCATCCACCTCGGCATAATGGACAAGCAACGGTGCTTTAATGGCTGGCACGTCTTCCACCCGCGGCTGGCGACCATAATAAGGCACCGATGCCGCCATTTCGGGATAGGCCACCGCCAGCGCATTGCAAACGCCGCCGCCATAGCAAAACCCAACCGCGCCCACCTTGCCCGTGCTTTCGGGATGATCCCGCAGATATTCAAAACTGGCAAAAAAATCCTCCAGCAACTTTGCCGGATTCAGCTTCGCCTGCAGCGCACGGCCCGTTTCATCATTGCCGGGATAGCCACCAACGGAGGACAGACCATCAGGGCCAAGCGCCATATAGCCCGCCTTGGCCAAACGCCGCACGACGTCTTCGATATAGGGGTTAAGCCCCCGATTTTCGTGGATCACCAGCACCGTCGGCAGCTTGCCCTTTGCCTTTGCGGGCTTGGCCAGCAAGCCATTGATGCTATTATGACCATCGGGGCTGGGCACTGTCACGCGTGCGGTGATGATGGCGGGGTCATCCGCCTTCACCTGCTGCGCCAGCGCGTAATCGGGCTGTAGCTGATTAAGAATCATTAGGCCCGTGACGCCAGCCGCCGCAAATTTGCCCGCCTCACGCAGGAATTCCCGCTTGGTCATCTTGCCATGGACATAACCATCAAAGATTTCGAGGATATAAGGATGAAAATCGCTAGCCTTCATGCGGGTTGGCTTGGCTGGCTTCATACCTAATTCCTTAATGGACGAAACGGGCAACGACGTCACGATAGGACCGGCTGACCTTCACCTGCGCGCCCGATTCCAGCACCAAAAAGCATTCGCCATTGGTATGCGGCTTCACTTGGCGGACCTGATCCAAATTGACGATCGTGGAACGGTGGACACGTTGGAAGGTGCGCGGGTCGAGCCGCTTTTCCAAATCCTTCATAGTCTCACGCAAGATGAGCGAATTATCAGCGGTATAAATGCACATATAATCACCCGCCGCATCAATGCGTTCAATGCTCGCGACATCGACGCGGAAAATCTGGCCGCGATCCTTGACGTTAATCAGCTTTTCAAAGCGGGTGGATGCCAAATCATCATCCAATGAAACCAAATTATCCGCCGCATTTGGCGCGACTTCGTTGATAACTGTGCGCAAGCGGTCAAGCTCTTCTGATGTCCGCTTGTCGGACAGCCGGCTACGCACGCGGTCCATGGTATCAGCGAGCCGCTCAGGTTCCACCGGTTTCATCAAATAATCGATCGCCTGCGCCTCAAACGCCTTAATGGCATGTTCGGAATATGCGGTCACAAATACGAACAAGGGCGGGTCGATGTCCATCACCCCTTGCACAACCGAAAAGCCATCAAACCCTGGCATTTGAATATCTAGGAAAACCAAGTCGGGTTTTAACGTCTTGATCTTGCGAATGGCCTCGCGACCATTGTGGCAGGTGGCCACAATTTCTATATCTTCAAAAGGTTGAAGCCGTAATTCGAGCCCCTGAACGGCCAGCTTTTCATCGTCGACCAATATTGTACGAATGCTCATGCGGATATCTTTCCTTGCCGTTGCGCCCCCGCTTGATTGTCTTCCCCTGCTGTAATCCTGCTTTGATACGGGAGTTCCAACAAAACCTCAAACCCTCCGCCAGCTTTTACATAATGTTCAAAGCGTTGGTCCTCACCATAAGCTTGCGACAGACGCTCACGCGTGTTCGCCATGCCGACACCTGTGGATAGGCTGTGGTCTTGTTGCCCCGGCTGCAAGCCCGGGCCAGTGTCCGAAACGGTGATCCGCACCCTTTGGCCGACGAGTTGAGCGGTGACGGAAATATCAGCGCCCTCTTCCTTGGGCGTCACGGCATATTTGATGGCATTTTCTACAAGCGGTTGCAGCAACAGCGAAGGGACCAATGCATTCTCAACCGCAGGCTCAATGATGAAATATGTCCGCAAGCGTTCTTCAAACCGCATTTTTTCAATATCGAGATATAATTTTAACGTCTCAATTTCTTGGGTCAGCGGCACTTTAGCGGCGGCTTCGTTGATAAGCGTAAAGCGCAGGAAGGAAGACAATCGCGACAGCATGGCATTGGCTTGATCCGTCTGTTTCAACAGCACCAGGGTCGATATGCTATTCAATGTGTTGAACAGGAAATGGGGGTTCAGCTGATAACGCAGCATCGTCAGCTGCGCGCTGGTGGCCTGCGCTTCCAAGCGCATCATCTGGTCGGCTTGCTCTTCAGCGCGCACGAAATAATTGATGGCGTAATATAATGCGGACCATGCCGCCAGAAGCACCGAGTTGATGTAAATCGCCGCCAACCACAATTGCGCAAAGGGCGTTTCATCGACCCCATCACGAATGGTTTGAAGCACCCATACATCCAAATAGGCATAGCCAAGCGTCGCAAGTGAGACGGACACGAAGGTCAGGCTCCATGTGATAAACGGCCGCTGATCAATCAAGAACCGGTATATTACCGAGAGAAGCAGCGTGATCGAATAGCCTGTCACCGCAGAAATCAGGATGGGCACCAAGAAGCTGACGGGCTGCCCCTGCGCGATACCGGACGCTGCGCGCAGAATGACCGCGCCTGCCCAACCGGCCGAATGCAAGTTCCAAAAAGCGCGATTCTTGTCCGCGAAAAAGGGTTTATCTGTGAGCTCTAATACCGCCATAATTTCGGTCTAGCCGGATTTCGCGCGCGCATGAAGCCCTTGTTTCGTCTGCCAACGCTGTTAAACATCGCAAGTGAGAGGATAGCCAAATGGACAGCCAAGAAGACCGCGCACATTTTCACGATATGTCGCAGAGCACGCAAGAGGATTGGCAGATCATCATGCGGCACAATATCCCGTTTTCGCAAAATGGCGGTCGCCGGATTTTGGACCATCTCAAATTGCTCGATGGTGACTTTGGCGGGTTTGCCGTCGACCGGTTGACGCATTCCTTGCAGACCGCGACGCGCGCATATCGTGATGGCCGGGATGAGGATTATGTCGTGATGGCCTTACTGCATGACATTGGTGATACGTTGGGCGCAACCAACCATCCGGACATCGCCGCTGCCATATTAAAGCCGTTCGTTTCGGAAAAACTCCTTTGGATTGTGCAAAATCACGGCATTTTCCAAGGGCAAAATTTCTTCCACCATCTGGGTCTTGACCGCGACATGCGTGAGCAGTTTCGCGGGCATGAGTGGTTTGCCGATACCGAAGAGTTTATCGACAAATATGACTGCCCATCCTTTGATCCAGATTATGACACGCTGCCGCTGGAGTTTTTTGAACCGATGGTGATGCAGCTTTTCCGCAGCCCGCTCAACAGCATCTACAAGCGCGCGGCAGACGCAGTCGCTTAAACCAGCCATTTTGCCAGCGTCCTTATAAAGCGGGCCGTTGATGCTTATCTTTACAACATGTGGGTCGGCGCATCCTGACCCAAGCTAAGCCTACGCACGCCTCCTCCGAAGGAAAATATCATGGCGAAGAGCCAAAAAAAGTCGAGCCGTGAAGTCCGCAAGCCAAAAGCCGAAAAGCCGAAAAAGCAAAACGCATCAAACCCGTCGACAAAGGGTAACCCAGCGGGCTTAGCGACAAAAAGCTGAAAGTTCAGCATGAGGTTTGGGAAAACACGCTCTCTTCTTCCCGTCCCTCCCGACCGTCACCCTGAACTTGTTTCAGGGTCTATGTCTCGTCTCTACCCTTCGGTCTGCGAGGCACGATGGATGCTGAACCAAGTTCAGCATGACGTTGGGAAAAACGCGCTCTATTCTTCCCCGTCGCCCCAGCGTAGGCTGGGGCCTATCACGTCTATCGACCAAACGCAGTGCTATCCGGACAGGCGCGATAGGCTCCAGCCTGCGCTGGAGCGACGTGGTGTTGGGAAAAACGCGCTCTATTCTTCCCCTCACTCCAGCGCGTTAACACCCCAGCGCGTTAACGCCCCAGCAATATCCGTGCCTGCCCTGCAACTTGTGCCAACATCGCGGGGGTCGGCGCACCTACCATGCGGGCACGGTCCACCATCGCCTTGAAAGCCCGCACACGCACTGCGTTAGCAACCAGCCAGTCTTGCGCATCCTCAAGCGGTTTCTTGGCCGCACGACGCCGTAGAAAGTCGAGGCGCATGGTTTGGAAATCTCGTGCGAGGCCAGCAACCAACAGCCGCTCCCACGGATCTTGCGGGTCGACCTGCATGGCGGTTCCCTGCGCCCAGCTTAAACCCAGCGCATCACCAAGGGCGGTAAAGGCGCGCGTTAGGGCGGTTACATCGCCTTTTTGCGCAGAGGAAAGCGCGGCCAGACCAATGGCGCCATCCAATTGCGCCAACTGCACCAGACGGTCCGCAATTTTGCGTGGCGCACCATTTTCAGTCAAACGCGCACCAAAACGTTCGGTCTGAAGCCGGACATCCTGGGGCAATAGCCCGTCCAATGCCGCCGTTAGCTTTTGCACCACGGGCGCATAGACAGCCGTCGCAGCCGCGACATCGCGACCTTCATGGGCATTGCGGATGATATCCGCCATTTGCGCGCGCACTTCTAAGGCTGCTTGGTTGAAGAGCATCAGCCGCGTGGTTTCCGGCATCGCGGTTATATCCATCATATTCCACAAGGCAGGCAGATCATAAATGCTCTCGGCTATGGCAAAGGCGGCGGCAACATCGCCAAGACTGCAGCCTTCCTCTTCCGCCAATTCAAATGGGTGCAACATGCCAAGCCGGTTGATCATGCGGTTAGCCAACTTCGTGGCGATGATTTCCTTGCGCAGCCGGTGCGCCAAAATCGCCGACTTATGCGATTTGACCATCATATCCGGGAATGCCGCCAGAAGTTCGCCATCCATCGACTTGTCCTGCGCCAAAGGTGCGTCCTCAACACCATCCTGCGCTGCAAGCTTCGCTGTGGAGAGCAATATCGCCAATTCCGGGCGGGTGAGCCCGCGCCCTTCGCTCGCACGCCGAAACAGTTCTTCATTGGGCGCAAGTCCCTCAACCACACGGTCCAGTCGGCCAGCGCCTTCAAAAATCTCGATAAGCCTTACATAGGCCGGCAAATCGCCCGCACCGCCGGTTTCCGCAATGGACAAGGCAAGCGTCTGCAGACGATTATCCTCCAACACCAAATGCGCCACCGCATCGGTCATCTCCGCCAGCAAGACATTGCGCGCAGGCTCCTTCAACTTGCCGGCACGCATCTGCGCATTCAGGGCGATTTTGATGTTCACTTCATTGTCGGAACAATCGACGCCCGCGCTATTGTCGATGAAGTCGGTGTTGATCCGGCCACCGCGCAGGGCAAAGCCAATACGTCCGGCCTGCGTCACGCCAAGATTTGCGCCCTCGCCAATCACATGCGCCTGCACGTCTGCGCCGTTCACCCGAATAAAGTCATTGCCGGGGTCGCCGACGTCCAAATGGCTTTCGCTCCGGTCTTTAATATATGTCCCTATGCCGCCGAACCACATCAATTGAACGGGCGCCTTTAATATTGCGGTCATCAATGCAGATGGTTCAATTTCTTTCGCAACAATGCCAAGCAAGCTACGGATTTCAGATGTTGTTTTGATGATCTTGTCCGTACGCGCAAAGACGCCGCCGCCCTTGGATATCAACTTTGCATCATAATCAAGCCAGCTGGACCGCGGCAGGTTGAACAAACGCTGACGTTCTTTCCAACTGGTCGCAGGGTCGGGATCGGGGTCGAGGAAAATGTGCCGATGGTCGAACGCCGCGACAATTTTCAACGTTTTTGAAAGCAACATGCCATTGCCGAAAACGTCCCCTGACATGTCACCAACGCCTGCAACCGTCACCGGCTCTTTTTGGACATCAATACCCATTTCGGCAAAATGCCGCTGCACAGATAGCCAGCCGCCCTTTGCGGTAATGCCCATCGCCTTATGGTCATACCCAACCGAGCCACCGCTCGCAAACGCATCACCAAGCCAGAAATTACGCTCCAGCGCGATGGCATTCGCGGTGTCGGAGAATGTCGCTGTGCCTTTGTCGGCCGCGACCACGAAATAAGGGTCGTCACCGTCATGGATGACGACATTGTCAGGATGCACAATCCGGTCGTTGACGATATTGTCGGTAATAGACAGCAAGGTCCGGATGAAGATTTTATAGGCCTCTGTGCCTTCGGCAAACCAGGCATCGCGGTCGACGCGCATGTCGGGCAGGCGCTTGGGGTAGAAGCCGCCTTTTGCACCGGTCGGGACGATAACCGCGTTTTTAACGCGCTGCGCCTTCATCAGGCCCAAAACCTCGGTGCGGAAGTCATCACGCCGGTCGGACCAGCGCAAGCCACCACGCGCAACGGGTCCAGCGCGCAAATGAATGCCCTCCACGCGGGGCGAATAGACAAACACCTCCCGCCAAGGCAGCGGCGCAGGCAGCCCAGGCACTTTTGCGCAATCCAGCTTGAACGCTAAGGCTTCGGCCGCCGCTGCGGAAAACGCATTGGTGCGCAATGTTGCCAGCACCACCGCCCAAAACCGGCGCAAAATGCGGTCCTCGTCAATCGCCGAAACCGCCGCCAGATCGGCGGTGATTGATTTTTGATATTTTGCCGCTTCCTTGTCGCGGCTGCCGTTGGTTGCCGGATTATGCAAAGCATCGAACAGAGATATGATCGACCGCGTCACATTGGCGTTTTTGGCCAAGGCGGACACCACTGTTGGCATGCCATAGGCCACACCTGTTTGACGCAAATAGCGATACCATGCGCGCAGCCAAATGACCGATTGCGGCGCAAGCCCGCCAATCGTGACCAGTTGGTTGAACACGTCATTTTCAAAACTGCCATCTAAAACTTGGCTCAGCGCACCTTCAAGGACGCGCGGATTTTCTAAGACAGTTGCAATATCGCCGCCGCGCAAGGCAAGACGGAAGTCATGGATATAATGACCATCGCCCAATGCGGTCGGCGTTTCCTCCAAAACATCAAAACCGAAATTCTCCAGCGCGGGCACGACATCGCTCAACGGCAGGGGGCCGCCATGGCTGTAGATTTTCAGCCGAAGCTTGCCCTCTTCTATGAACAGCCGGGTGATCTTGCTATGGTCGCGTTCCATGGCGAGCAAGCCAATCATGTCCCGCGCAGCCTCCTCGGTCGAGTAGCTACTGCGGTAGTTGGGCGGGAATCCAGCGCCGTAGCGCACAAGCATGGCGGCGGCGCGTTTTTCATCGGTCAGTTGCGCCAATGCAACCTCAACCGCGGGCTCCCACCCACGCACCATCAGCTCCAGCTTTGCATCGAGGCCAGCTTCGTCCACTGTCTGCCCACGATCCGGCAAATCGAGCGTATAGCGCAACAAAGCAACGCCGCCGTCTTCCAAACCGATGGTCCAACCTAATAAAGACCCACCTGTGGCATCCATCAGCATCGTCTGGATCTGCTTACGGATACCGGTCGACACATCATCGCGTGGCAACCATACAAAGATGTATAAATGACGTCCCAATGGCGACCGTAGCGCAATCAGCTTGGGGCGCGGTCGGTCGGTCAGCGACATGGCGGTCAACGTCACGCGTTCCAGATCATCAAGCTTGAGCGCAACCAAAAGGTCGTGCGGCAGCGCGGTCAGCGCATGGGCCATCGCCTTGCCAGCATGGCCCGAAGGGTCAAAGCCATAACGCGCCATCAGCGACGCCAGATGCGTTCTGAGCACAGGAATGGATTCCGGAGCAGTTGCCAGCGCCGCGCTTGTCCAAAGCCCGGCTGTGACGGCTAAGCCCGTTACCCGATTGCCCGTTTGCACCGGCGTAACAATCAGGTCCAATTGAACATTGCGATGGACGTTCGAAACACGGTTGGATTTCAACACCAAGGGCGCAAGACCGCCGGCTTCAAACCAATTTATGGCAAGGCTGACACTATCTTCCGAAAGCACAGGCGCGTCGCTGACGCGCGATAGGCCAAGGCGGTTGGACCGCGCACCATCGCTGCCGATCCGCTCATGCGCCAATATCGTCATATTATTATCGTGGAACCACCGGATCAGGGCAGTACCTTCGCTATCCGGCAGGCTGTCGGCGTCAGCGGACAAGGCCGCGAGCATATCGCGCCAATCTGTTACCGCGCCGCGAACATCGGCGAGAACAGCGGCCAAATGCGCCTCAAGCTGACGTCGTTCCTTGGCGTCAACGCGCTCCGTCTCCAGATATATGAAGGATTCGCGCGCCTGCCCATCCATTCGTTTGCGGCTGATTGAAGTCAGAGCGAGGGCGTCATCGCGGACAACGCTCAACACTGGGTGGATGATACGCTTCACCGCTATCCCATAAGCAGCAACCGCAGACGACACCGAATCCACCAAAAAGGGCATGTCGTCATTATTCAGCGATATGCGCATCATCAAACGGCCATGCCTATCGGTAAAGCTATCCAATGCAATCGCCGCGCTGCCCGCCTTGCGATGCAGGCCCGTTTCGATGGTGAAGCGCGCGGCATCTTCGGCCGCCTTGGCATCAAAACCTTCATTTTCGCCCGGCAAAGCGGTCTCGGTAAAGGCGCAGACCATATCCTTCAAAAGGGTCTTGTCGATTTTTACCGCATTCTTCACAATTTTGGCGGCCGCCATGACATGATCTCCTGAGCCCGCAAGCATCTGTTTATGCGCCATGTTCAACGACACAGTGCGTTGTAATTTTATTACAAGACTTATGGCGTCCTTCTCAAGCTTAAACAAGTCACGTCTGTAACTTGTTGCGACCTGCATTGCTCCTGTGTAGCGTAAAATGAATCAAGGGATGTTTGGAGGATTGCGTGGATAAACGGCTTACATTGTGGATTTTGGCAGGAATGATCCTGGGCGTAGCAGTCGGCTATGCGGTCCATGTCAGTTTCGCGCAGGACAGCACCCATTTTGAATATTTTTTAAAGACGTTTAACCTTCTATCCAATATATTTCTGAACTTAGTCAAATTGTTGGTTGCTCCACTCATTCTGTCAACCATCGTCGTTGGTATTGCGCATATGGGCGACAGCTCGGCGCTCGGCCGCATCGGTTTTCGGGCCATCACATGGTTTATCATCGCCAGCTTCATCTCGATTGGCCTTGGCTTGTTGATGGTGAACCTGTTCCAACCGGGCGTAGGCGCGCCCGTTGACAGCATTGCAAATGCTGCCGCAACCATTGGCGAGGTCAAGAAACTCGACTTTTGGGAATTCATTCTTTCGATTTTCCCCAAAAACGCTTTTGAAGCGATGGCCACCAACAACATATTGCAGATTTTGGTGTTCGCCTTGTTCGCTGGCATCGCGCTTTCGGCCCTGGGTGAAAACGGTGCGCCTTTGGTGCGGGGCGCAGAGTCACTTGCAGAAATGATGCTTCAGATAACGCATTATGTGATGCGTTATGCCCCCGTCGCAGTTTTCGGCGCATTGGCAGCTGTGGTTTCGAAAAGCGGCTTGGCGATCCTTGCGACCTATTTGGAACTGGTGACGGAGTTTTATCTGTCGCTCGCCTTGTTGTGGACGATCCTCTTGTCCATCGGCGCAATCTTTCTCGGTCGGCGTATATTCACGCTCATCCGCTACATCCGCGAACCTATGTTGATCGCATTTTCGACCGCATCCAGCGAAGCGGCCCTGCCCAAATTGTTTGAACAGCTCGACCGTTTTGGTGTTCCGCGCCGGATTTCGGGCTTCATGCTGCCCTTGGGCTACAGCTTCAACCTAGATGGTTCGATGATGTATATGAGCTTTGCGACAATCTTCATCGCGCAAGCTTATGGCATTGACCTATCCATCGGCACGCAGATCCTTATCCTGCTGACGCTCATGATTTCGTCCAAGGGCGTCGCCGCCGTGCCGCGCGCTTCGTTGGTGGTCATCACCGGTACATTGGCCATGTTCGACCTTCCAGTAGAAGGCGTCGCGCTCATTCTGGCTATTGACCAGTTCCTCGATATGGGCCGCACCGCGACCAATGTCGTCGGCAACGCCGTTGCAACGTCCGTCATCACCAAATGGGAAGGCATGTTGGAGGTGGAGCAGCCGGATTATGTCGAACCACCGCACGCCCCTGCGCACACCGCAGCGCACGGCAAGGCGGGGCTAGACCTCGCCAGCGATATGGTCACTGACGAGCGGTCGACCAAAATTTAGGCGGGGTGTTTATAACCTAGCAAGGTGCCCTTGGCGCCTTTGCTGTCGAGCGTGAAGTCCATGTTCGGATGGTCTTTGCGCCAGCGCCGCGCCACGACACGCTCGCCGGGTCGCGCGGCGTCATCCAGCAACACCTTGCCGCCGGGACGGATGAGCGGAAACAGGCTTGCGGCCGCACCGCGCACATGTGGATGAATGGCCCAAGGCGGACCATCGACGATGAGCAAGTCAATCTCTTTGGGAACATCGGACAGTTGATACCAGTGCCCCGGCCAACCAATGGGTGGTGTGCCCAGCGGCGCGTGACGGATTTCTGCGTCCATATCATTGTCGCGTATCCAGTCTTGGGTCGTTTGCGCAAACGCAGCATGTTGGTCAAAGCTGACAATCTTTCCGCCACCAAAAAGCTGCAACGCGCGCGCAGCGATAAAAGTGGAGGCCCCGCAGCCCAATTCGACGACTTGTGCCGGTCGCATGTCTTCGATTGTCGACACAATGTGCCACAAAAAATTTGTATCGGCTTTCCAACTACCTAGATTAGGCAGCGCATCGATAGGTAATCCGAGATAGGCAAGCAGAGCAGCCTTGTCTTTTTTGCGGCCACCATCAAGGCTGCGCAGCAACCATGGCCATTGAATAGCTCCATAAGCCATAACCATCACGCGGTCGCCGAGAGACAAGCTAAGGTCTAAATCATGAAGCGGCATCAAAGCCGTCGTTTCGCGTGTAGTCATCGCGTCCCAAGAGCGGTGAAGCGGACAACAGTCAATCAAAGAGTGATCGGACCGACGGATTATCTCCACACATGGCACAGCACGCCGTTTACAAAGCGCGCTGAACGCACGTTTCAGGGCTTTGACAATGTCGAAAAACCTTCCATAACATCATGCAGGAAGAGGAGATATTCATGGACAATGGCCAGACGGCACCGGCTGCAAAATCGACGATTACAAATCCCAAATTGCTGCTGTGGATATTGATGATTGTTTATGTGTTTAATTTCCTCGACCGGCAGATTGTCAACATTTTGGCTGAACCCATCAGCCGGGATCTCAATCTGTCCGATACCCAAATTGGTTTGTTAACTGGTCTTGCCTTTGCGCTTTTCTATACATTGCTGGGCATCCCGATTGCGCGTTATGCGGACAATAGCAGCACCAATCGCGTTGGCCTGATATCGATATCCTTGGCGGTCTGGTCCGCCATGACAGCCTTATGCGGATTGGCACAAAATTTTGCGCAATTGGCGCTCGCCCGCGTAGGCGTTGGCGTAGGTGAAGCAGGGTGCACCCCCGCCGCCCACTCGCTGATCACCGACAGCGTCCCGCCGGAAAAAAGATCGTCTGCCATCGCATTTTACGGCCTTGGCATTCCGATTGGCAGTTTATTGGGCCTCGTCATCGGTGGCGTTTTGAACGATGCTTATGGCTGGCGCGTAGCATTTATGGCGGTCGCCATTCCAGGCCTCATATTGGCGGCTGTCCTGCCCTTTATATTGCGCGAACCCCGCAAGGCCGAAGCGGCTGCCCGCGCATTGTCCGGCGAAAAGGCCCGCGATGTTCTTTCGACCAAAGACGCGCTTAAAGAAGTGTTCAGTTCGCGCGCCTTTGTGATGTTGGCCATTGCGGCATCATTCACCGCGTTTCTGTCGTACGGCAAAAGCGTTTGGGCAGTCATCTTGTTCATCCGCTCGCACGGCCTTAGCCCGGGAGAAACCGGCCTTTTGCTTGGCCTTGTCTTGGGCGTGGCGGGCATGATCGGCACGTGGCTGGGCGGCATGATGGCCGACAAGTTCGGCAAAATCGATAAACGTCATTTGTTGACCACACCGGCCATCGGGATGGTGATTGCCACGCCCATATTGTTCTTGGGCTATTTCGCAACCGACTGGCGCGTGGCGATACTCTTATTATTTGTGCCATCGGCATTGAACGCGGCTTATTACGGCCCGACCTACGCCTGTGTCCAAGGATTGGTAAAGCCAGAGGCGCGCGCTGTCGCCGCCGCGTTCATGCTGTTCGCGCAAAACCTAATCGGCCTTGGTCTTGGACCGTTGTTGTTCGGCATGATGTCAGACGCGTTCAAGCCGCTCGCCGGCGATGACAGCGTCCGTTGGGTGCTCTATGGCGCAGCATGGCTTGGCCTCATCCCTGCTTTCTTCTTCTGGCGCGCTAGCTTGCGCCTGAAGGCTGAACTGAAAACAGGTTAGGTCCAGACCCTAATCCGCAAAGGGATCGCGTACCAAGATCGTATCTTCGCGCTGCGGCGAGGTGGATACCAAGGCAACGGGTGTTTCGATCAATTCCTGCACACGCGTGATATATTTGATCGCTTGTGCCGGAAGGTCGGCCCAACTGCGCGCGCCTGCGGTGGTTTCCTGCCAACCGGGCATTTCTTCGTAGATGGGCTCGACAGCGGCTTGCTCTGCCGCATGCGCAGGCAGATAATCATAAACCTTGCCATTCAGGCGATAGCCTGTGCAAATCTTGATCGTATCAAAGCCGTCAAGCACGTCCAACTTCGTCAGCGCAATGCCGGTCACGCCGGATACGGCGCAGCTTTGGCGCACGATTACGGCGTCAAACCAGCCACAACGGCGCTTGCGCCCCGTGACAGTGCCAAATTCATGGCCGCGTTCACCCAGCCTTTGACCCGTTTCATCTTCAAGCTCGGTCGGGAATGGCCCTGACCCCACCCGCGTGGTGTAAGCCTTAACGATACCAAGCACAAAGCCCGCTGCACTTGGGCCAAGGCCGGAACCGGACGCCGCAGTGCCCGATACGGTGTTGGACGAGGTTACGAAAGGATAGGTGCCATGGTCAACGTCGAGCAATACGCCCTGCGCGCCTTCAAACAATATCCGAGCCCCTGCCTTGCGCACCTTGTTCAGGCGCCTCCAAACGGGCTGGGCATATTCGAGAACGAAGGGCGCAATTTCTTTCAGGTCAGCGATCAAGCGCGCGCGATCAACGGGTGGTTCGCCAAATCCGGCACGTAAAGCGTCATGATGCGCGCACAAGCGGTCAAGCTGCGCATCCAGAGCATCAAGATGGGCAAGGTCGCACACGCGGATCGCACGGCGGCCCACCTTGTCTTCATATGCAGGGCCAATGCCGCGACCCGTCGTGCCAATCTTGCCCGACCCCGCCGCAGTTTCCCGCAGACCATCCAAATCGCGGTGAATTGGCAAGATCAATGCGCAATTATCCGCGAGCGCAAAATTCTCGGTCGTGATGGAAACGCCCTGCCCGCGCAGCTTCGCCATTTCGTCGCGCAATGCCCAAGGGTCGAGAACCACACCATTGCCAATGATCGACAATGTGCCGGTAACTATGCCCGAAGGCAGCAACGACAATTTATAGACATTGTCGCCAACGACCAAAGTATGGCCAGCATTATGCCCGCCTTGAAAGCGGACGACGGCATCGGCGCGTTCCGCCAGCCAGTCGACAATCTTACCTTTACCCTCGTCGCCCCATTGTGCGCCAATTACGGTTACATTCGCCATCAGATATTCCCTGTCAAAGCCAGATAGCTCTGGGGCCTTTTTCTGCGCAGGAGGTTTTTCCTGCGAAGGGATTCGCCGTGGCCTCCGTTATGATTATGCGAGGCTGGCGTCCACCCTAAAGCTGCATGGGCGATGATTTCAGGCGGGAATGGCTTGACCGTTTATCCAAATATGGGTGCAGCCCAGCACAGCCGCGCTGTCATTTTCATCCAACGCCGATACCGTCACCCAACCGTCATGGCGCATTTTTGCGCCAGTCGCCGCGTCAGTGCCAAGTGGCAGGAAAAGACGACGGACGACGCCTTCGTCAGCCAGATCAATCAATGGATCGGGATAGAGCGAGAAGCCCGTTGCCGGTTCCGATGGTCCATCGGCACGATGAATATAATATGTCCCACCGCGACCAAGCGCAGCGCTGTAACCTTTGGCGAAGATCGTGAAGCCGAACCAGCTTTGATATTCAAAGCCGTGCCGTTCTGTCGGATCCAGCGTCACATTGGCACGGCCCGCAACGGTTCCCGCAATGGCTTCCAAAGCGCGTATTCGCGACGCCAGCGCCCCGCCAGCGTCAATCGCCCGCAATTTCTCAACCGCTTCTGCAAACGGACCCGTCGCCGCGAGCAGCGGCAAATAGGCATCCGCCCCCAGCGCACTCAGTCCGCCTGCATCCTTCATATCCAGTTCGGACCGAACGGCATCAATTTTGTCCGCAGCCAAAGGTAGCGCCTTTTCCGCCAGCCGTTCCACAAGATCAGGCAAGGTGAAATCGATGGTGATGTCTTTCACGCCCGCCGCCTCAAGCGCATCAATGGCAACGCCAACAATTTCGCAGGCGGCAGCCACGCTGTCATTGCCGACCAATTCCGCGCCCAATTGCGTCAATTCACGTTCAGGGCGTAATTGTTTGGCGCGCAGGCGCAGCACCTGCCCATGATAGGCCAAGCGTAACGGGCGCGGGGCATCCTTTAGGCGGGTCGTCGCAATCCGTCCGACCTGCACCGTGATATCACCGCGCAGCGCCAGCGTGTGGCCCGATACAGGGTCGGTAAAACGCAAATGCTGATTACGGTTGGCATCGCCGCTATGTTTGGCGAGCACCGATTCAAATTCCGCCATGGCCGGTGCCACGCGCGCATAGCCATAGCTTGCCAGCACATCGATCATCGCCCGCGAGACCCGCGCCGCAACCTCCGCTTGGGGAGGCAGGCGGTCGCGGAACCCTTCGGGTAGCAAATCAGGTGGAATATTCATGCGCACTCTTTACCGCAAAAGTCCAAGCGGGGAAGCCCCAGCTTAGGGTCCTGACCCTAAAACTTAAGCGCCTTTACGGTTTTTACGCCGGGAAGCGTACCAAGCTGTTGAAGGACCGCTTCCGGAATCGCCGCATCCATCGACAGAAGCAAAACGGCCTCACCGCCCGCGCTGCGACGGCCCAGATGGAATGTGCCGATGTTCAATCCAGCCGCACCTAAGGTCGTGCCAACACGGCCAATAAAGCCCGGCGCATCTTCGTTGACGATGTAGAGCATGTTACCTTCCAGCTCCGCCTCAAGGCTGATGCCGAAAATCTCCACAAGCCGCGCTTCGCTATTGGCAAACAAGGTGCCTGCAACCGAACGCGGGCCTTGGGCGGTATTGACGGTGACGCGGACCAATGTGTGATAGGCGCCTGCCTTGTCATGACGGACTTCGCGAATGTCAAAACCGCGCTCTTTTGCCAAAAACGGCGCGTTGACCATGTTCACCGCGTCGGAAAAACGCCGCATAAAACCGGAAAGCACAGCCGCCGTAATCGGCTTGATATTCAGCTCCGCCGCAGCGCCCTCAACCTCAATCGCGATATTGTCGAGATTGTCATGCGCCAATTGGCCAACCAGCGAACCCAATTTGAGTGCAAGGGTCGTATATGGCTTCAACTTCGGCGCTTCTTCGGCCGAGAGGCTTGGCATGTTCAGCGCATTGGTAACGCCGCCATTGACCAGATAATCCGCCATTTGTTCGGCCACCTGAAGCGCAACATTGACCTGCGCCTCATTGGTCGATGCACCCAAATGCGGGGTGCAGATGAAATTTGGCGTACCGAACAAGGGCGATTCCTTTGCCGGTTCGGTTGCAAAAACGTCCAAAGCTGCGCCGCCGACTTGGCCGCTGTCCAATGCCTCTTTCAGCGCCGCTTCATCAATCAAACCGCCACGTGCGCAGTTAATGATGCGCACGCCTTTCTTTGTCTTGGCCAGATTTTCCCGCGACAATATGTTGCGCGTTTGGTCCGTCAACGGCGTGTGCAAGGTGATGAAGTCTGCCTTGGCAAGCAAGGTATCAAGGTCGGCCTTTTCAATGCCCATTTCAATCGCGCGATCGGCGGTGAGGAACGGGTCAAAGGCCACGACCTTCATCCGCAATCCTAGCGCGCGGCTTGCGACAATCGATCCGATATTGCCAGCGCCGATTAAGCCCAACGTCTTGCCGGTAACTTCGATACCCATGAAATCATTTTTCGGCCAGTGACCAGCTTGCGTCTGCGCATTCGCCTCTGGCAATTGCCGCGCGAGCGCGAACATCAAGGCGATGGCGTGTTCGGCGGTCGTAATCGAGTTACCAAAAGGCGTGTTCATGACAACAACACCCTTGGCCGACGCATAAGGGATATCGACATTGTCGACGCCGATGCCCGCGCGGCCAATAACCTTCAGGTTGGTAGCGGCGTCCAATATTTGTTTCGTGACCTTCGTCGACGAACGGATCGCCAAGCCGTCATAATCGCCGATGATCGCGGCAAGTTCGTCGGGCGTTTTGTCGGTGATGACATCAACGTCGCAGCCGCGTTCAGTGAAAATCTTAGCGGCGTTTGGATCCATTTTGTCGGAGATGAGTACGCGTGGTTTGGTCATGTGGAGTTCCATTTCAAATATCGTCATGCTGAATGTGTTTCAGCATCGTAATTTCACGGTCGAAGCTAAGGTCCTGAAACAAGTTCAGGACGGCCGTTTAGGATTGAGAATTTGCGCTGTGATACGCCCAATCGAGCCAAGGCCCGAGCGCTTGAATATCGGCGGTTTCAACGGTCGCGCCGCACCAGATGCGCAGGCCCGGCGGGGCGTCCCGATATCCGGCGATGTCATAGGCCGCATCCTCTGCCTCAAGCAAAGATGCCATTTTCTTGATCATCGCTTCGTCCGCACCTTTGACAGTCAAACAGACCGAAGTTTTCGAGCGGATGGCGGGGTCAGCGGCGAGGAAACCAAGAAAGTCACTTGCCGCCACAATATCGTCCAGCGCCGCAGCATTGGCGTTGCTGCGCGCCATCAGGCCCTGCAATCCGCCAAGGGTCTGCGCCCACTCAAGTGCGAAGATGACATCTTCGACAGCGAGCATCGACGGTGTGTTGATCGTCTCACCTTTGAAGATACCTTCGGCGAGCGCACCTTTGGACATCAAACGGAAGATTTTGGGCAGCGGCCATGATGGCGTGTAGCTTTCCAACCGCTCGACAGCGCGGGGGCCGAGAATGAGCACGCCATGCGCGCCTTCGCCGCCTAGCACTTTCTGCCAGCTAAAAGTTGTTACATCGAGCTTATCCCAAGGCATGTCATAGGCAAATACCGCCGAGGTAGCATCGTTAAAGGTCAGGCCTTCACGGTCATCGGCTATCCAGTCGCCATTGGGAACGCGCGCGCCAGACGTCGTGCCATTCCATGTAAAGACGACATCATGGGTGAAGTCGACCGCGCTTAAATCCGGAATTTCGCCATAAGACGCGTTCATGACATGGGCGTTCAGCTTCAATTGCTTGTTCACATCGGTGACCCAGCCTTCGCCAAAGCTTTCCCACGCCATCATCGTGACGGGGCGCGCGCCCAGCATGGTCCACATCGCCATTTCAATCGCGCCAGTATCGGAACCCGGGACAATGCCAATACGATGCGTATCGGGTACCTGGAGCACTTCGCGCATCAGGTCGATGGCAAGTTGCAGGCGTGACTTGCCAATTTTCGCACGATGCGACCGGCCAAGCGATTCGGTTTGAAGTTTTTCGGGGCTCCAGCCTGGCGGTTTCGCACAGGGGCCGGAGGAAAAGAACGGACGCGCCGGTTTAACGGCGGGTTTTACTATAGTCATGTAAGCGTCTCCTTGCAGAGAGCAGCGCGGCGTTGGGACCGCGTGGCCCGAAGCCGCGTTTAGGCGCGGCCCCGGCTTTGTCAACGACTATTACAAAAAGCTATTAATAACCCGCCTTGCGAAACAAAACTTCGCCACGGCGGTTAACATATAGTTTTTCTAAGGTTACAGGGTGAAAATAGGCTTCCACACGGTCGCCTTCAGGGGTCGTGCCATATACTTCATAGCAGCCGCCATCGACTTTCGACTTACGCACAGTCCAGCCATCTTTGGTCAGCTTGTCGGTCAGCGCCTTTTGACTTTTCCATCCGGATACGGGACCTGATTTGCAGGTGATTGCGCCGGTTGCCGATGCAGGGACCGATGCAAAGGCAATAGCGGCCACAGCGGCGAGTGAAAGAGGTGTCCATAAACGCATATTCATGCTCCTTTAAAAATAGGTGTAGGGTCAGACCCTAATCGGGCGGAAATATCGTGCCGCAACGAGAAGCACGAGTGGAATAAAGTGTACGAGCGCTGGTCCTAAGTTATTGTGGATGAATATCCAATGGACAAGAACGAGCACAGCAGCAGGATATACAAGGCGTTGAAGACGCTTCCAACCCGCCTTGAGCGCGCGCATCGACGCATCGTTGCTGGTCAAGCCCAAGGGCACAAACAACAGCATCGCAGCCCAACCGGTCCAAATACCCAGCGCCAAGAATTCGGCGAGAATATCATCTAGATTCCCCATATCGATGATATAGAAAACCAGGTGCAAAACCGCATAACCAAAGGCCGCAACACCCAATGCCCGGCGGCGCTGAATGAGCCAGCTCAACCAAGGCCTTGGCCCAATCAGCGACAATAAGGGGCTAAGCACCATCGCTGCAATCATGAAGCGTGCCGACCATTCACCCGTTGGATGCAGCATATCCATCGCGATGAGGTCGCCGAAAACATAAGGGCGCATCATTAACACAGCAGGCAAGCACAAAAGCGCCCAGAAAGCCGGCTTCTTATTAAGAATGATTCGCAACATGCGTCCGCGTTAATCGCCTGTCGCACGCTATGCAACGCGCAAATTATGTCAGCGACTGTCCTATTTGCGTGCCGTGCGGGCAGCGTCACTTCATTTTTTGGCTGCGCTGTCTCATTTTTGCGGTAAGACGCCATCATGTCGTTGCGTTTGTATCAAAGATTTCTGCTAATCATTGGCGTGCTTGCGCTGGCGTCGTGCGGCGGACGGGAAAAACTGCAATCGCCGCGATCCAGCGACAATATGACGTCACAAAATGCCCGCCAATGCTTGGCTGACCTCAAGTCCAAATCGGTGCGCTTTTCTGGACTGCCTAATAAAAGTTTCAACGCCGGATGCCGAATGATCGACACCATCAAGGTCATGGATTTTGGCATGGCGACAACAAATTTGGGAGCAATGACCTGCCCGCTTGCGGCAAACTTCGCCGATTGGACGCGCTATGCCGTGGTGCCTGCTGCCAAGCAATATCTGGGCAGCGAGGTTGTGAAGATTGAAACCATGGGCACATTCAACTGCCGCGCTGTTAATGGCAGTCGGTCCGGCAGATTGTCCGAACATGCATTTGCGAATGCCGTTGACGTATCCGCCTTTGTCCTGCGCGATGGGCGGCGCGTCTCGGTGCTGAACGGTTGGCGCGGATCACCCAAAGAACGGGCATTTTTGCGCCGCTTGCATCAATCTGCCTGCAAACGCTTTGGCACCGTTCTTGGCCCCGAATATAACGCCGCGCATGCAAATCATTTCCACTTCGACATGGCCAAATCGATGAGCAACGGCACCGCTTATTGCCGATAAAGGTGGCAAAAGAGATGGATGCACCCTACATGCAGGGTAATGACAGACACAAAAATTAACGATCGCCGCTTTTATAAAGCCCAACAAGAAGCGGATTTTGCCGAACAGCAACTCTCCACACCGCAAACACAAAGCAAGTCCTATCGACTGGCTTTTCAGGACACGGACTTCCTCCTACGCGAAGATCTGCGCCCTGTGCGTTTTCAGCTCGAACTGCTCAAAACCGAAATGTTGCTCGATGAGGCGAATATCGGTTCCATGCTGGTCATCTACGGTTCGGCGCGTATTCCCGAGCCTGAGGCTGCGGATGCGATGATCGCCGCTGCCGATGGTGAGCGCGCCAAGATCATCGCCGAGCGGATGAAAGAAAAATCCCGTTTTTACGAAGAAGCACGCCATTTGGCGCAATTGGCCGGAAAAGCCAATGTGACCGATGAAGAAGGCCGTCGCCACTTTGTGGTATGTTCCGGCGGTGGTCCATCAATCATGGAAGCCGCCAATCGCGGCGCGCATGATGTTGGCGCAGAATCGGTTGGCCTGAATATCGTGCTGCCGCATGAACAAGCGCCGAACCTGTTCGTGACACCCCGATTAAGTTTCCAATTTCATTATTTCGCTTTGCGCAAAATGCACTTTCTGCTGCGCGCGCGCGCCGTTGCGGTGTTCCCCGGCGGCTTTGGTACGTTCGATGAATTTTTTGAGCTGCTGACGCTGGTTCAAACTGGCAAGATTAAGAAGATGCCAATCCTGTTGTTCGGGCGTGAATTTTGGAACCGCGTGGTGAATTTTGAGGAGCTTATGCTCGAGGGCGTTATCAGCCCGCGTGATCTGGATTTATTCCAGTTCGTAGAGACCGCAGAAGAGGCATGGGATGCCATCTGCGATTTCTACGAAGTGTCACATTGACATAACCCTATTACGTCGCTGGTGCTGCGGCGGCCGCTGGTGCTGCGGCATCCGTTGCTGGCGCGGCAGCAGCGTCACCCGCCGCGGCAGGGGCTGCTGCATCAGCAGCAGGCGCTTCCGCCGCAGGGGGTGTTGGCAATGGCAAGTTTGAACCTTGCGCGTTCATATATAAAATCAGGTTTGCGCGTTCTTCGGGATTGCTCAGACCAGCAAAGGTCATCTTAGTACCTGGCGCATATTTTTTAGGGTTGGCCAACCATTTGTCCATGCCTTCCCAATCCCAGTTACCCGGAATGCTTTTCAACGCGTCGGAATAGGCAAAGCCAGCGACATGGCCATGTGCCTTACCCATGGATGCCCAGAGATTCGGGCCAATGCCATTTGCGCCGCCTTGCGCAATAGTGTGGCAAGCCGCGCATTTTTTGAACGCTGCTTCGCCCTTGGCAATGTCTGCGGTCGCGAGCAACGTTGCAATCGGCACAGCAGCGGCAGCACCCGCACCCGCAACATCTTCAACAGCAATGGCAAAGCCCTCTTTCTCAGGCGCCTTCCCGTTGAAATACATGCCCGTGACGATGCTTAGTCCAAGCGCGACGACGCCGCCTGCCAAAACCCAGCCAGCAATTGTGTTACTACGATCATCCATTGTTTATCAGCCTTGAAAGTGCGTTAAAACACCGGCGCAGAATGACGGCCGGTTTCACTCGCCCCTCTAATCGCGAGTGCTACGCCGTGCAAGTGTCCAAATCCACCCTTGCCCGATAAGTCTGCCTATCCTAACGCCTTCCCAGCATGAACAGTTATCCCGCACCCGCACTGGCAATCGTCAAAGACATGACGCTTGCTGCACATCAACATCCGGCCAAAGCGATTGCCTTTCAAGGCGCGCCTGGCGCAAACTCGCATTTGGCGGCATTGGAATATGACGCAGACTGCTTACCCCTGCCCTGTTTTTCGTTCGAAGACGCCATTGATGCTGTCCAGGACGGAACGGCCGCGTGCGCGATTATCCCCATTGAAAATTCGCTGCATGGCCGCGTTGCCGACATCCACTTTCTGCTACCAGAATCGGGTCTGAGCATCATATCCGAGCATTTTATGTCGATCCGCCATTGCCTCATGGCAAAATCAGCAGATGCGGTGCTCAAAACCGCCATGAGCCATCCGCAAGCACTTGGCCAATGCCGACATTTTTTACGCGCCAATGGCATTATCCCTGTGGCCTATGCGGATACCGCGGCGGCAGCGGCATTTGTCGCGGCCAATGACGACCCGTCGGCTGCGGCCATTGCGCCGCCGATTGCCGCAGATCTTTATGGCCTCGTCGCCATTAATGATGCTGTGCAAGACGATGACAGCAACACCACCCGCTTCGTCGTCCTTTCACGCACGCCTGCCGATCGCAGCACCCTCACCGGCACGTTAATGACCACGCTGATTTTTGAGGTGAAGAACATTCCCGCCGCTTTGTACAAGGCGATGGGCGGCTTTGCGACCAACGGCGTCAACATGACGAAGCTGGAAAGCTATCAAAACGGCGCAAGCTTCGCCGCGACCGAGTTTTTCACTGACATTGAAGGCGCACCGGGCGACCCAGCCGTAGACCGCGCATTGGAAGAGCTGCGCTTCCACTGCAACTCGGTCCGCTTGCTCGGAACCTATAGGCAAACCCGCGAGCGAGGTTGAGGCTGTATCGGCGGGAATAGCTTCAAGGCCTGTCCCCGCCCAGCAACTTTCCCGTCGTCCCTGTCGATCTAGCCATAGACACGTCATAGGCACCAGCCTGCGCTGGTGCGACGGTGTTTTTTGCTGAACAGGTTGGTTAAGGGGATGACGCAGTAGTTACCGTCATAACAGTTGGCCTGGAGCCGACTTAGTTCCCCTCCCGCAAGCGGGAGGGGAGTTTGTTTGATCTCAAAGCCCTTTCCCGTCTGCGGGATTGGAGTTGGTCTTCTCTAAAGTCATCCCGTCGCCCCAGCGCAGGCTGGGGCCTATCTCGCCTGTCGGCCTGCCCATACACACGCGATAGGCACCAGCCTGCGCTGGTGCGACGGTGTTTTTTGCTGAACAGGTTGGTTAAGGGGATGACGCAGTAGTTACCGTCATAACAGTTGGCCTGGAGCCGACTTAGTTCCCCTCCCGCCTGCGGGAGGGGTTAGGGGAGGGCATCTGCCTTCAATGTTTTCCCACGCGCCTGCGGCTCGCCCCTCCCCCACCCCCTCCCGCAAGCGGGAGGGGAGTTTGTTTGATCTCAAAGCCCTTTCCCGTCTGCGGGAGGGGAGTTTGCTATGGTCTCAACGCTTCCACTCGCTTGCAGGAGGGCATTATCTTGCGCAACGTCGCCCAATTGGACCCAAAACGCGATATTTCTGTAAACTTACCGCAACATTGCGCAGTTGGTTTACGGCGTAAGAAAGCCGATTTGGGGTGCAAAATATTCAAAGAGCCGATCGCGCCAATATTGCGGGATTAGCGCACAGAATCTCAAAACAAATCCTACATTACAAGCGAAAGCTATTTCAGGGATGATGCATCTATCGCCGTAATTCGGCAAATCTAGCTAATATATGAATAACGGGACAAACATTCCTGCTTGCCCCGTTTCCTGATGTTTAGGCTTTTATGAAATGGAATCAAAAACGGATTCCAAGTCCTACCATTGCTTGGCTGCGAGAGAAGTTCCCTTCATAATTTGTATACGCATATTCGGCGAAGCCGTACAATTTGCCAGAACCCAATTGCGCTCCAACACCAGCGCGACCACCGTCTATCCCTCCGCTTTCGGGTAATGTCTCTAAGACATTGGAACTAAGCAACTCAACCAGGCCTCTAGTATAACCAGCCTTTGCGTAAAGATTTAGAGATTTGGAGACAGAAAAAGTCGCTCGAGCGCCGACATAAAGATCACGGCCTGCCGAAATCTCTAAAAAATTAGGTCGCGCATTATAGACAAACTTCGCATTAGAGTCAGAATATTCTAAATCAACACCAATGGCGGCATTAGAAGAAATTGCAAAGTCGTAGCCCGCACCTACTCCGTACGCAAAGCCGCCATCGCTTTTAGTGCCAAGCTCAAAATCCGTCCAGTCGAGTGAGACCTCGGAATAGCCCGCAAGAACTTCAACGCGCGCGCCACTTTCAACTTCTGCGAGAGCAGGCGTCGACATCATTGTCGCGGCGGCTGCAAAAATCACCATTACATTTTTTCTCATTTTAGGTCTCTTTTATCATTAGCAGGGGCTTCGAGCTAAACAGATAGATGTGCTACAACAATGTTATCTTGTGTAAATTTTATGGGTTGCGCTAATAAGCGCGTCATTCCAGCGCAGACTAAGATGACGCAGTGTAGGCAATCGGTCCCTGACTTTTCCACCTGTGCGTGCTGCCTGCTTTAACCCCGCTTGCGGGAGGGAAGTTGGTCTGGAGCCGACTTAATTCCCCTCCCGCAAGCGGGAGGGGAGTTGGTTTGGTCTCAATGCCCTTTCCCGCTTGCGGGATTGGAGTTGGCCTTCGGTAAAGTCATCCCGTCGCCCCAGCGCAGGCTGGGGCCTATCTCGCCTGTCGGCCTGCCCATACACACGCGATAGGCACCAGCCTGCGCTGGTGCGACGGTGTTTTTTGCTGAACAGGTTGGTTAAGGGGATGACGCAGTAGTTACCGTCATAACAGTTGGCCTGGAGCCGACTTAGTTCCCCTCCCGCCTGCGGGAGGGGTTAGGGGAGGGCATCTGCCTTCAATGTTTTCCCACGCGCCTGCGGCTCGCCCCTCCCCCGCCCCCTCCCGCAAGCGGGAGGGGAGTTTGCTTGATCTCAAAGCCCCCTCCCGCAAGCGGGAGGGGAGTTGGTTTGGTCTCAATGCCCTTTCCCGTTTGCGAGAGGACAGTTTATCAGGCCGGACCCAGAACGGGTTTCGGGCGTTAGCCAATCCCCAAACTAAGGAACATATTATGGCTGACCTATCGCAGATTAAAGAACATGCAGAAGTTATCGGCGCTGACGGGGTGCATGTTGGCACCGTTGACGGCGTTGAGGGTAACCGCATCAAGCTGACCAAGACAGATTCAGGGCAAGGCGGCCATGAAGGGCATCATCATTATATTGATGGCGGGCTGGTCGCCACGGTCCACGACAATACCGTCCGCCTGTCGGCCAATGGTGACGTTGCCGTCACCTTTGAACAAGAAGAAGACGCCAAAAGCTAGGCACAGCGCGGCGGCGGTGCCTTAGTGCGCCGCCCCCCAGCTTGGCCCAGTACCGATTTCTATGCCCAACGGCACTGTAAGCTTCACCAGCGGCTGCGCTGCATTGGCCATGACGTTTCGGATGATGTCGCTGGCGGCGGCGACGTCGGCTTGCGGCAATTCAAACACCAGTTCGTCATGCACCTGAAGCAGCATTTTGACATGCCCCAACCCTGCGGCTTCCAACGCTGGCCCCATCCGCACCATTGCGCGCTTAATGATGTCGGCGCTTGTGCCTTGGATTGGCGCGTTGATCGCGGCGCGTTCGCTGCCCTGCCGTTCGGCTTGATTGGGCGACGTGATGCGCGGGAACCATGTTTTGCGGCCAAATAGCGTGGTCGAATGGCCGCATTCCCGCACGGTTGCCATCGTTTCCTGAATATAATTGGATATGCCGGGAAAACGTTTGAAATACGCGTCGATCAGCGCCTGCGCCTCATCTGCCGAAGATTCCAGCCGTTTGGAAAGGCCCCAGCGCGAAATGCCATAAAGGATCGAGAAATTAATCGTCTTGGCGCGCCCTCTTGTGTCGCGGTTGACTTCGCCAAACAGTTCAAGCGCGGTGCGGGCGTGAATATCCTCACCTTTTTCAAAGGCGTCACGCAAGGGTTCGACATCGGCAAAATGCGCCGCCAAGCGCAATTCAATCTGGCTATAGTCGGCAGACAAAATGACGTTGCCCGCTTCTGCGATAAATGCGTCCCTGATCTGACGCCCTGTTTCAGTGCGGATCGGGATATTCTGCAAATTGGGGTCGGTCGATGACAAGCGCCCGGTCTGCGCGCCAACAAGGCTGTAACTTGTGTGCACGCGGCCGGTTTTAGGGTCAATCTGTTGCTGCAGGCTGTCGGTATAGGTCGATTTCAGCTTCGCCAATTGCCGCCAGTCGAGCACTTTGCGCGCGATCTCTATGCCTTGGCCGGCAAGGTCCTCCAACACAGTTACGTCGGTGGAATATTGCCCAGACTTGCCTTTTTTCCCGCCCTTATAGCCCATCTTGCCAAACAGGATTTCGCCCAGTTGCTGCGGACTACCAATAGTGAAGATTTGCCCTGCAAGGCCGTGAATTTCCTTTTCAAGCAATTCCATTTGCACGGCGAATTCGGACGAAAGCCGCGCCAAAGCGGCGCGGTCAACCTTGATGCCCAAGCATTCCATTTTGGACAATATAGGGACCAAAGGACGGTCAACCAGTTCATAAACGCTGGTCGCTTTTTCGGGGCTCAGGCGCAATTTGAGATGGTGCCACAAGCGCAGCGTTACATCGGCGTCCTCCGCTGCATAACGTGTCGCGTCGGATAAGGGCACGGCGGCAAAACCAATCTGGCTTTTGCCCGTGCCTGTCACGCTTTTATACGATATGCATTCATGGCCCAGATGCGTCTTGGAAAGCTCATCCATGCCATGCGCCTGACGTCCGGCGTCCAGTGCAAAGCTCATCACCATAGTGTCGTCATAGGGCGAAATCAGGATATTATGACGGGCCAGCACCGACATGTCATATTTCAAATTTTGCCCGATTTTGAGGACTATTGGGTCGCAAAGCAGCGGGCGTAACTTCGCAAGCGCGGCTTCCATCGGAATTTGCGTCGGCCGTTCGGCGAACATATCTGTGCCGCCATGCGCCAGCGGCACATAGCATGCCTCACCCGGCGCAACCGCAAGGCTGAAGCCCACAAGGTTGGCACTTGCGGCCTGCAGACTGTCGGTTTCGGTGTCAAAGCCCAAAGTGCCAGTTTCGCGCGCGCGGGCAATCCAATGGTCCAGCCGTGCGATATCGGTGACGCATTCATAACTGGATGTATCAATTTTCGGCATGGGCGCAGGGACGGCAGATGCCCCTGTCACCGGCGCGCGTTCCGCGCCATCGCCTGCGTTCGTCGCCTTGGGGTTGCCTGCAATCGCCTTATTGGCCGCCGCTATATCTGCGACATGCCCAATACGCTTCAACAGCGAATTAAACCCGTGATGCTGCAAAAACTCTGTCAAAGGTTCTTCGGGGATAGCACCCAGAACCATATCCTCCATCGCGATCGGCAACGGGCAATCTTCCTTTAACGTCACCAAAACCTTGGACAATCGGGCCTTGTCCGCATGCTCGATTAAATTGTCGCGCATTTTGGATGGCTTCATATCCGGTGCTGCCGCCAAGACGCTTTCAAGGTCGCCAAATTCCTGGATCAGCTTGGTCGCGGTCTTTGGCCCAACGCCCGGGACGCCGGGGACATTATCCACGCTATCGCCCATCAACGCGAGCACATCGCCGACCTTGTCCGGACCGACGCCGAATTTCTCGAACACTTCCTCTGAACGAATGCGTTCGTTTTTCATCGTATCGAACATGTCAATGTTCGGCTCGACAAGCTGCATCAGGTCCTTGTCGCTGCTGACAATCGTGACATGCCAACCCGCCGCGCAGGCCGCTTTGGCATAGCTTGCGATCATGTCGTCGGCTTCGACATCATCTTCCTCAATCAATGGCAGGGAAAATGCGCGCGTTGCGTCGCGGATCATCGGAAATTGGGGCTTGAGGTCTTCGGGCGGGTCGGGGCGATGCGCCTTATATTGGTCATAAATCCGGTTGCGGAATGTCTGGCTGGATTTGTCCAACACCACCGCCATATGCGTCGGGCCATCGGCTTGGTTCAAATCATCCGCCAGCTTCCACAACATGGTCGTATAGCCATAGACGGCGCCCACCGGTTCCCCATGCTTGTTGGTCAGCGGTGGCAGCCGGTGATAGGCACGGAAAATATAGGCGGAGCCGTCAACGAGGTAGAGATGCTTTTGGTCAGACATGACGTTGCGATAGCAGGCCGTTTTGGCCAAGTCTTTTGCTAATTTGCCGCTTTGGCATTGCGCAAAATTTTAACGCGACCCGCGCCACAAGATGAGTCCGCTTGCGATGATGATACCCGCGCCTGCAAGGGACATGAGGTCAGGCCAATCGCCAAATAATATTATCCCCAACCCAACGGCTATCAAAAGCTGAACATACGTCATGGGTGCGATTTCTGCGGCAGACGCGCGCGTCGTTGCCATGAAAATCAACCAATGCCCAAAGCTTGCGGTGACGGCAACCAACGTGCAGCGGGCGATGATCGTCCAATCCGGCACCCCGACCACAAGTGCTTCAACGCCGGAAAAATGACCAATAAAGGCCGCGCTGAGGATGAAAGGCACGGCGATCGACGCCACCAAAAACTGCATCAGCAAAGGCGACCCTGCCCCCGCCACAGCGCGGTTGCCGATAATCATGACTGCCATGCTGATTGCAGCCGCCAGCGGCAGCAGCGCCACCCAGCCAAGTTCGGCAACATTGGGTCGCATGATCAGCAGCACGCCGCCAAAGGCAAGCAATATGGCCACCCATTTGGTCGCATGGGCGCGTTCATGCAAGAAAATGGCGCTGAAAACCGCGGTTATCATGGGGCTGGTGAACCCGATGGCGGTCGCGTCCGCCAAAGGCATCAGAAATATGGAGGAAAAGAAGCAGATCGTCGCCAACGCCACGGAAAATCCGCGCAACAATTGCACTTTGGGCATGGGCAACGCAAAACCCTGCCGCCCTTCTTTCAGGAACAGCAAAGTGCCAAGCCCAATCGCACCAATCGCATAACGTAGCGCCGCGACAGCGGTACCCGGCCACGCCCCTGCGATTGATTTGATGACCGCGTCGCCCATCGACAAAAGGGCAAAGCCGCACAGCGCGTATAAAAGGCCCGACCGAGCCGAGGATGATGTCACGTACATTTCCCTAAAAGCTACGCTGCCTTAATCGGCTTTGCGAAGAATAGAAAGCAGCACACCGTTTGAACCAAGCATAAGGGTCACCGCGTGCATTACCAATTTGTTCACCATTTTTGTTTAGCACGCATCATCAACAACACTGGTTCACTGGAGCAGCAGAGCGTGATCGCATTTGGGAAAAAATCAGGCTTAACGGCAGGACGTCCATCATTCGGCGTCGCCCGCCCTATGAACGGCGGTGTTTTGCCAGTGGCACAGCAATCTGCCAGCTTACAACCGCAGGCCGATTATCTGGGGTCAGCCGATGGCGGCGCGCAATTCCCATCTCTGGAAGATGTCGCGCTGCCGGTTGATGGGCGCGTTCCGCAAACCGCCATGGAAGAGGCGATGACGCGCCTGTCCGATCGCGCAAACAACGCCGCCCCGGTGGATGAAGGTCCGCAGGGATTTGAAGCCTCGGTGCATAAGATCAAGGAGCAAGTGCTGCCCCGCTTGCTTGAGCGCGTTGACCCCGAAGCGGCCGCATCACTCAATAAAGAAGAGCTGACAGAAGAGTTTCGCCCAATCATCTTGGAGGTGCTGGCTGAACTCAAACTGACGCTTAATCGGCGCGAACAATTTGCGCTCGAAAAGGTCCTAATCGACGAATTGCTTGGCTTTGGCCCGCTTGAAGAATTGCTAAGCGATCCGGACATCACCGATATCATGGTCAATGGCCCCCTGCAGACCTATATTGAGAAAAATGGCAAGCTGCAGATTGCACCAATCCAGTTTCGCGATGAGGAACATCTGTTTCAAATCGCCCAGCGAATCGTGAACCAAGTCGGCCGCCGCGTAGACCAGACTACGCCGCTGGCCGATGCCCGCTTAAAAGACGGTAGCCGCGTAAACGTTATCGTGCCGCCTTTGTCCTTGCGCGGTACCGCAATCTCGATCCGTAAATTCTCTGAAAAGCCGATCACCATTGATATGCTCAAAGGATTTGGTTCGATGAGCGAGGCCATGGCCACGGCATTGAAAATCGCAGGCGCAAGCCGGATGAACATTGTCATTTCGGGCGGTACGGGTTCCGGTAAAACCACGATGCTTAACGCCTTGTCAAAGATGATTGACCCGGGCGAACGCGTTTTGACGATTGAAGACGCCGCCGAACTGCGGCTTCAGCAGCCACATTGGTTGCCACTGGAAACCCGCCCGCCAAATCTTGAAGGCGATGGTGCGATCACCATCGGTGACCTTGTGAAAAACGCTCTGCGTATGCGCCCTGACCGGATTATCTTGGGCGAAATTCGGGGTGCGGAATGCTTCGATCTGCTCGCTGCGATGAACACGGGCCATGACGGCTCCATGTGCACGCTTCACGCCAACAACCCGCGCGAGTGCCTTGGACGTATGGAAAACATGATCCTCATGGGTGATATCAAAATCCCCAAAGAAGCCATTTCGCGCCAAATCGCCGAGTCTGTGGACTTAATCGTGCAGGTCAAACGTCTACGCGACGGTTCGCGCCGGACCACGCAGATAACCGAAGTCATCGGAATGGAAGGCGACGTCATCATCACGCAAGACCTTTTCAAGTTCGAGTATCGGGATGAAGACGCCGACGGCAAAATCCATGGCGAATGGGTTGCAGGCGGCGTTCGCCCCTATACGCTCGAAAAGGCGCGGCAATTTGGCTTTGACCAACCGTTTCTAGAAGCCTGCTTAGGTTAAAGGCCCTTAATGGCCAGTGCCACAGACAGCACCATTGCCAGAACCGAAAACACGGTAATGGCCGTCCATGGCATGAACCCCACATCTTCGATATTCATACGATTATGACGGCGGCGATCAGCCAAGCTGCTGACCAGCACCACTGAAGCAAATATCATGGATGAAATCATCCACAGATGATCTTGCCACCTAAGTTGTTCAAACCATTCCATTGGGTCGCCCTTAACGCGGATTTATCCGGCTATGAAGGGCGAAGAAATGTTTCGCCGGTTTGCGCGCACGGGAATTTGCTTTCGCACCCGCATCATGCTGTCGAGATCCAGATCAACCCACGCCAAGCCGGTCGCACTGCCCATATCGAGCAATATCGTGCCCCAAGGGTCGATGACAAGCGAATGCCCATAAGTTTGGCGGCCATCTTCATGCACACCGCATTGCGCCGCCGCGATGACAAATGCCGCGTTTTCAATGGCCCGTGCGCGCAATAATATATGCCAATGCGCCTCACCCGTGGGGACAGTGAAGGCAGACGGTAGCGTAAGGATATCAACGCCCGATTTGGCATAAGCGCTGAACAGATCAGGAAAGCGCATATCATAGCAAATCGCCAGCCCCATCAGGCCAAGGGGCGTTTGAACCATCACGGGATGCTCTCCGCCGATATAAGCGGATGACTCACGCCAAGTTTCACCCGACGCCAGATCAACATCAAACAAATGCATTTTGTCATAACGCGCCGCAATTACGCCGTCTGGAGAGATGATTATGCTACGATTGGCTAACTTCTCCGCGCCCTCGTCCAAAATAGGCATGGAACCAATATGGACCCAAATCCGATGTCGGGCCGCCGCCGCGATCAGGCTTTGCAGTGCCGCATTATGTGCTTCATCTGCCATATATTCGCGCGCGCGCGCACGATCACGGTCGAGCAAAATCGACATCTCTGGCGCAAAATACATGGCCGACCCATTTTCGGCGGCTCTGGCAATCGCTTCTGCCATGTCCGAAGCATTACGCATCGGATCAATAGAACTTGTCATCTGATGCAAAGCTATCCGCATGAAAAACCTAATAAATGATATCTAAATCGAAAATAATGTCGCTGTCGGACAATCATTTCACTGGGCAAGCAACATTGCAAGAAATATGCAACGCTGCGATATTCATTGATAAAGCCAAGCTGCCCGACAAAGGCAGGGATATGGGGCAAACGAGATGACAAAGAAGCTCAACATTCTGGTGACAGGCGGTGCGGGATATATTGGTAGCCACGCGGTCTTGGCCCTCATTGACGCTGGCCATCGCCCGATCGTCATCGACAATCTTGTCACCGGATTTCGCTGGGCAATAGCGGATGCAGCGACCTTTTATGAGGGTGACATCAGCGATTCAGACCTTGTTGTAAAAATCATCCGTGAACAGGCCATCGACGCCATCATGCATTTTGCAGGATCGGTCGTGGTCCCTGAATCGGTCGAAAACCCACTCAAATATTATGATAACAACACGGCCAAGAGCCGGAGCCTGATCGAATCCGCTGTCTTGGGCGGTGTTCGGCACATGATATTTTCGTCCACCGCCGCAACCTATGGCATCCCGGAAGCAAGCCTTGTGCGTGAAGATATGCCGACCCTGCCCATCAACCCTTATGGCACGTCGAAATTGATGACGGAAATGATGCTGCGCGACGTCGCTGCGGCGCATGATTTCAATTATTGCGCCTTGCGTTACTTCAACGTCGCTGGGGCAGACCCTTTGTGCCGGACAGGCCAATCGACAGTTGGTGCGACCCATTTGCTGAAAATCGCGGTGGAGGCGGCCTTAGGCAAGCGCGCAAGCGTCAGCGTGTTCGGCACGGACTATGCGACGGAGGATGGAACCGGCGTGCGTGACTATATTCATGTCAGCGACCTTGCATCGGCGCATGTCATTGCTTTGGAGGCGCTTGTGGCCGACCCAGACCGCAGCCATACGCTGAATTGTGGATATGGTCATGGCTATTCGGTACTAGAAGTGCTCGATGCCGTTGACCGCGTGACCAACAATAAATTGACCCGCAAATTCGAAGGCCGCCGTGCTGGCGACCCTGACGCGCTCATTTCAGACAATACAGCAATCAAGGCGCGCTTTGGCTGGGAACCCAAATATGATGACTTGGACAAAATCGTCCAACACGCGCTTGCGTGGGAACGGCGGTTAACCGATATTCAGGGGACATAAGCGCTCACTTGCGCTTTGGGCGGATGTTTCCCATATTCCGAGTCATGGAAACACAATCGCACGCAAATCCGGTGACATGGTATGGCACCACAATATTATCTGTCCGCAAAAATGGCAAAGTGGTGATCGCTGGCGATGGCCAGGTGTCGATGGGCCAGACGGTGATGAAGCCAAATGCCAAGAAGGTGCGCCAATTGCATGATGGCTCCGTCATCGGCGGGTTTGCAGGGGCAACTGCCGATGCCTTCACCCTTTTCGAACGGCTCGAGCGCAAGCTTGAACAGCATCGCGGACAATTGATGCGCGCGGCGGTCGAATTGGCCAAGGATTGGCGGACCGACAAATATCTGCGCAATTTGGAAGCAATGATGATTGTGGCGGACAAGGATGTGACCCTGATCCTGACGGGCAATGGCGATGTGCTTGAACCCAATGACGGCATTGCGGCGATTGGCTCCGGTGGAAATTACGCTTTGTCCGCCGCGCGCGCTTTGGCCGATTATGAAACGGATGCCGAAAAAATGGCGCGACATGCCATGAAAATAGCCGCCGAAATCTGCGTCTATACCAATGACCATCTGACGGTCGAAACATTGGATAGCGCCCAATAGGCGCGCTTTACTTGCCCACTTCGCTTGCCCTCTTCACTTGAACGCCGTTCGCAACTTCCCATTTAGGCCGTAATGAAAAACGCACTGACCCCAAAAGCCATTGTGGCTGCACTTGACGAACATATCATTGGCCAAGCGGACGCAAAGCGGGCCGTTGCGGTTGCGCTGCGCAATCGCTGGCGTCGCCAACGGCTCGGTGCGGATTTGCGCGACGAGGTAACGCCCAAAAACATATTGATGATTGGCCCCACAGGTTGCGGCAAGACGGAGATTTCCCGCCGCTTGGCCAAGCTGGCCGATGCCCCCTTCATCAAGGTGGAGGCCACCAAATTCACCGAAGTCGGCTATGTCGGTCGCGATGTGGAACAAATTGCCCGCGATTTGGCCGAAGAGGCGGTGCGCTTGGAAAAAGAGCGCCGCCGCGAACATGTGCGCGAAGCGGCGGAAACAGCCGCAATGGAGCGCATACTGAAAACGCTGGCTGGCGATACGGCTAGCGAGGCGACACGCGAAGCATTCCGCCAGCGCATTCGCGAACGGCATATGGACGACGTCGAAATTGAAATCGAAGTATCTGACAGTCCGACAATGCCGATGGAAATACCGGGCATGGGTGGCAATGTCGGGATGATCAATCTTGGCGAGATGATGGGCAAGGCCTTTGGCAAGGACAATCTGAAACGCCGCAAGATGAAAGTCCCCGATGCGTGGAAGAAATTGGTCGAGGAAGAATCCGAAAAGCGTTTGGACCAAGACGATGTGAACCGGGTCGCGCTTGCCGATGCCGAGGCCAATGGCATTGTGTTCTTGGACGAAATTGACAAGATTGCGGTGTCGGACACGCGGGGCGGCGGATCGGTCAGTCGCGAAGGTGTTCAGCGCGACCTGCTGCCGTTGATTGAGGGGACCACCGTCGCAACCAAATATGGCCCGATGAAAACCGACCATGTATTGTTCATTGCCTCGGGCGCTTTCCACATTTCCAAGCCAAGCGACATGTTGCCCGAATTACAGGGCCGCTTGCCCATCCGCGTCGAATTGCGCGCGCTCGAGCATGCCGATTTTGTGCGGATATTATCCGAAACCCGCGCCAACCTGCCGATGCAATATAAAGCCTTATTGGCGACCGAAGAGGTAACATTGGAATTCAGTGATGACGCCATTGATGCCATTGCGCGCATTGCGGTGGACGTGAATTCTTCTGTTGAAAATATCGGCGCGCGGCGCTTGCAGACGGTGATGGAAAAACTGCTTGAAGAGATCAGCTATGACGCGGAGGACCGCAAAGGCGAGACGTTGAAGATTGATGCGGCCTATGTCAGCAAGCAGCTTTCGGGCATCGCCAAGGACACAGACCTGTCCAAATATGTTTTGTAACCATGGCCGCGTTACCGCGCGGTAGTGACTGCTCCGTCACCTGATTGCGGGGCAACGACGAGCTTCCACGCCTTGTCTTTGACAAAATAGCGCTGAGCCAATGCCTGCAAAATGGCCGGTGTTACATCATTATAGTCGCTGTACAGCTTGCCCAATGCGGCAAAGCGTTCGGGGTCATAAGTCGCCCCTTTTAGCTGATTCAGCCAAAAACTGTTGCCAGACGCCGCGCGCTCAATGGCTTGCTTGGTCGGCTCGACCGCGCGCTTCAATTCGTCGGCGCTCACGGGATTAGCTATCAAATCCGCTGCAACGGCTTCAGCAAAAGCGAAGAAACGGTCCACATCCGCAGGCTTAACTTGCGTATACGCCATCAAATACCCGCCGCTGTTAAAATCGAGCGGCCAGTTGGCGGCCATGTCGGGGCTGTAGCTTGCGGCTTGTTCAGCGCGGAATTTTTCGAACAAGCGATCACGGAAGATTGCCGCCAATGTTTCCAGCTGACGCCCCTCGGTAATGCCTTGAATGCCCCCGCCCGTTGGCCACGCCATGACCGCTGCTGATTGATCACTGGCCCCGCGATGCATCAGGCGCACAGGCGCAGCCGTGGGTGCTGGGAAGCGCACATCGCTGGCCGCTGCCGATACCGGCAATGGCGCGCGCGGCGCCATCGCACCGAAGCTTTTTTCCAATGCGGCGATTGCGTCCGCCTTTTCAAAATCCCCGAAAAGCAGAACCTCAATGGGGCCCTGCGCCATCAAAGGCTTCCAATAGGATTCAAACTTCGCTGCATCAATTTTCGCCACTTCTGATGGGGTAGCCGCCTTCCAACGCGCATCCTTATTCCGCAGCAGATATTCCAGATCACGTTGCAACACCGACGTCGCCGACATTTCAAAACTGGCATAACCAGATCTAGCCAACGCCTTGGCACGTTCAACGGGCGCCGCATCCCAACCGGGAAACTCCATCTTGGTCGCAATCAAAATAAGCTGGTCGGCAAGATCATCTGGCCGCGTATTTGCACCAAATTGGAAAGCGTCATCATCAACCGAGAAATTGAGCTCAATGCGCCGACCATTGACCATCTGATCAATTTCGGTGCGTTTGATATTGCCAATGCCATTTTCAGGCAGAACCAATTGCCCTGCCCACAATAGACCGCCTTTGTCCGGATTGACGGCCTTATATCCACGGCCAAAGCGGACCAATATGCGAATCTGACCGCTTTCGGCTTTATTGGGATACAGCAATGCGCGCACGCCATTGGATAGCTCCAGACGCGTGAGGTCCCATCGCGACAATAGTTCCTCGGCCACCAGCTTTCCAGGCGCGCCCAATTGGGGCAGCGCGGCAAAGCCAATATTATTTTCAGACAGGCGCGCCGTTGTATTTGCGGCCACCGATGCGTTCAATACCGCCAGAGCGCGATTATCCGCGTCGGATATCGTGGTAGGCGACGAGACCATCAACCGGATTACATCGGCGCTAAAAAGCTTCTGTGTCGACTCCAAAAGCCGTTTGGGCGTGAACTTGTCTTGCATCCCTTCATACACCGCAATGACGGTTTTCGGGGCCGCTACTGTTTCGCGTATGTCCACTGCGCTGACGATATCATCCGCCTGCTTGGCTGCGGCTTCGAACGGATAGCTGTCCAGCATCGTGCGCAGCGCATTACCGAACAATGTCTTTTCGCGCTCAATATCCGCAATCGACGGTGGTGTCGCAACCGCATCGGCAATGATCGCGCGGACATCACGCGTTGCCGCTTCCCATTGATCGCCAATGGGTGTCAGCGAAACCAATGTCGCATCGGCGGTGCGCGAAATATCTTCCTGCGCGATCTGTGCAAATAGATAATTGCCGCCATTGCGCGCCTGCACCTCAAGCCTGCGGTTAATGATTTGCATCGCCAAGGCATCGATAAGCAATTGTTCATTATAGAGTATCGTGTCGTTCACTTTGCGCCAGGGCCGCAGATAGGCAAGGCTGACCGTCGTCGGCAATGTCGGCTCAATCAACACACGCGCAGCTGTGCCTTGCGGGCTGGGGTCGCCAAAATCCGGCTCCGGCGCGCTTTGGCCTTTGCCTTTCCAATCGTTGAAATATTTCTGCACAAGATTGGCAAGCTTGGCCGGTTCCATATCGCCAGCCATAACGACAACGGCGTTTTCGGGCCGATACCAACGGTCATGAAAGGCAGAGAGGCGGATGGCATCTGCCGCCTGCAACGTTTCTGCTGTTCCAATGGTGGATCGGCTGGCAAGGCGCTGCCCCTGAAACGCATGTTGGCGCAGGGCATCGCTGTAAATCATCTGTGCGCCGCTATTCTCCCGCAATTCGGCCAGAACAATCGCGCGCTCGGCATTCAACGCGGTTGGCGAAATCCGTGGGTTGCGGATCATGCCCGAAATGATTTTAACGGATTCATCCAGCTTTTCCGCCGTCGCATTGGGCAAATCAAGCTTGTAGACGGTCTGCGTCGGCGTTGTTTGCGCGTTGCTATCGCTGCCGAATGTTACGCCGAACCGCTGCCAAATGCGTTTGGCCTCCCCATCCGGAACGAAGGTTGATCCGCGAAACGACAAATGCTCGATGAGATGGGCAAAGCCTTGCTCGTCATTATTTTCATGCAATGCGCCCGCGTCAATCCGCACACGAATAGAAACCTGCCCCGCTGGCACATCGTTTTTCTTGACCGCATAACGAAGACCATTGGGCAGAACCCCAAATGTCCATGTGTCATCGACAGGGACGTCGCTGCCTTCATACAGCCATGGTTGCGCCGCTGCCTTCGATGTCGCTACCGCAACAGGCGCAGTTTGCGCATAGACCGAAGGCGAGAGCAGTAAGGCTGCCAAAGCAAGAGCATGTGAAAGGTTGCGCATTACACTCCTCATAACGGGCTTACAGCTTGACCGCACATGAACGTTCGGAAAAAAGCGGCTATGTTTTTCAATCACTGTCTCGTCATCCCGAACTTGTTTCGGGATAACGCACAGAGGTCGATATGTTATCCCGAAACAAGTTCGGGATGACGAAAAGTTTTTCCAGATATGGTGACTAAATTCCACCATCGACGGTATCATAACCCAAACCACGCAGGCCAAGTTGCAACGCCTCGACACATTGCGCCAATTTATGCGCGTCGGTGGTGCGGACAACAAAGTTTGCGCCGACCTTGCCTTCACGGAAAAACGGGTAGCTGCCGATCTGGCATCCTTCATGATGTTTTTCGGTATCGCCCAGCAACTTTGCCACTTCGCTTTCGGCAACCCAGCAGCCGATTTGTTGCGACAATAACGGCGCGCCGCCCTCAAGCGTGCCAGTCAGCGCGTCCAACATGCCAGCCGTGATATGCGGCACGCCCGCCATGATGAAGATATTGCCATGGCGAATACCCGGCGCGCCTGACATTTTATTAGGGATAAGTTCTGCGCCCTCGGGCACGCGCGCCATGCGCAAACGGCCCGGATTGATGCCGCCGCGCGTTTCATAATATGCGTGCAGGACCGCGCTCGCTTCGGGATGGATAACCACATCGACCCCCAAAGCAGCCGCAATCGCATCAACCGTAATGTCATCATGCGTTGGGCCAATGCCGCCTGTCGTAAACAAATAATCATTGCGCGCGCGCAGCGTGTTCACCGCCTCGACAATCGATTCCTCAACATCAGCGACAACGCGCACCTCGCGTAGGCGAATGCCTTGAATATTGAGCCAAAGGGCAATTTGGCTGACATTTTTGTCCTGTGTACGGCCAGAAAGGATTTCATCGCCGATAATTACAAGGGCTGCGGTGTAGATGCGAGATTCTGTCATGGGAACGCGATAGCATAAATCACCCCCTCGCAAAGTGCGGATTATTGCCTTATAACGCTTGCATGGATCAATATGTACGCGTGACGCCCCAAGAGGCGATGCAGGCCCGCGACGGGACTATCAAATTGCACGGGGCAGAAGGCTTTGACGGCATGCGCAAGGCTGGCCGCCTTGCCGCCGAAATCCTCGATGCTTTAGTGCCGCATGTCGTGCCGGGTGTCAGCACGGAAGAACTGGATGATATCGTCCGCGCAATGACGATGCGCGGTGGCGCTGTGCCAGCAACCTTGGGCTATCGCGGCTATACGCATAGCTGCTGCATCTCGATCAACCATGTGATCTGCCACGGTATTCCGTCGGACAAGAAATTAAAGGATGGCGACATCGTCAACATCGATGTGACGCCGCAACTGGACGGCTGGCACGGCGACACCAGCCGGATGTTCTTGGTCGGTGATGTACCGGTGAAGGCCAAGCGTTTGGTCGATGTGACCTATGAATGCCTCATGCTTGGCATCGAAGCGGCAAAACCCGGCAACCATGTTGGCGACATTGGCCATGCCATTCAAACCCACGCCGAAAAGCATCGTTACGGGGTGGTTCGCGATTTCTGCGGCCATGGCCTTGGGCAGTTATTCCACGACGCCCCCGAAATCGTCCATGTCGGCCGCCCCGGCACTGGGCCAGAGCTACGCCCCGGCATGATCTTCACGATTGAACCGATGATCAACATTGGCAAGGCGGCCGGCAAGGTGCTTGACGATGGCTGGACGGCGGTAACGCGGGACCGGAGCTTGTCAGCGCAGTTCGAACATAGCATTGGCATTACTGAAGATGGCTGCGAGATATTTACCAAGAGCCCAAAGGGGTTTGATCAGCCGCCTTATTGAGCGGTTTGACAAAACAGCGTCATGCTGAACTTGGTTCAGCATCCATCGTGCTAAGCGGACCAGAGGGTTTAGAGGCGAAATGGACCCTAAAACGAGTTCAGGGTGACGAAGCTGTTAAAGCCGCAACCCAGCCGTCTCATCCAACCCGGCCATGATGTTGAGGTTCTGCACCGCCGCGCCGCTCGCACCTTTGCCGAGATTATCGAGCATGGCCAGCAGGCGCACTTGCGACCCGTCGGGCGACGCCAGCACATAGAGGTCAAGCCGGTCTGACGGGGCTTGGTTGGCGTGCATCAATAATTCGCTTGGCGCAGCTTCGCTGTGCACCGTCACAACCCTTGATCCTGCATAATGCGCAGCGAGCGCGTCGCGCAACGCGTTCGCGCTGCCTGCCCCCGTCATCGCCGACAGCGGCAAGGGCACTTCAACTACCATCCCGCGAAAGGCGTGGACGACGGCGGGGGCGAAAATGGGCGGGTGGATGAGGCCTGCATGAACCTGCATTTCGGGCACATGCTTGTGTGCGAGATCAAGGCCGTAGCTGCGATAGCCGATATCCGCGCCCTCACCTTCGAAACGTTGTATCAACGCCTTGCCGCCGCCCGAATAGCCCGAAACCGCGTTGACGGTGTACGGCCAATGAGCGGGGATTAAGCCAGCGGCCACCAAAGGCGCGATAAGGCCCAAAAATCCGGTGGGGTAGCAACCGGGGTTGCTGACCAACCGCGCCGACGCAATGCGTTCACGCTGGTCCATGCGATATTCGGCAAAGCCATAGGCCCAATCGGGGTCAATACGATAGGCCGTGGACGCGTCAATGATGCGCGTCGTGGCAGATGTCGTCATCGCCACCGCCTCTTTTGCGGCGTCGTCTGGCAAGCACAGAATGACAAAGTCGGCGTCGTTCAACGCTTCACGCTTCGCGGCCACGTCTTTACGTTTGGCATCATCCAAGGCGATCAGCGTGAACTCATCGCGGCCCGAAAGCCTATCGGCAATCTCAAGCCCAGTGGTGCCCGCAGCGCCGTCGATGAAGATGGTTTTGGTCATTTCAAATCACCGTAGCCCTGAGCAGCAGTTGCAAAGCAACTGCGTCCGTCGAAGGGCGTCTAAAGGTTTGCGCTGCCGTTGATAGGCGCCCTTCGACCGGCGCGTTCGCTGCGCGACCGCTGCTCAGGGCTACGGTTTTTCTTAGAACCGTATTTCCAGTCACAAAATTACCCGTTTCCGTGCCAAAATCGCCACCGCATGCTCGGCAAAACGTGCCGCCGCGTCCGCCAGCGGTTCCACGCTCACCGCCATTGCGGATCCATTGGCGTGGATGATGTTGTCGGCATCGGCCATGATGCCGACATGGCCGGGGAAGAAAACCAAATCGCCGCGTTCCAGCCGTGCACCTTCGGGCAAGTCTTCACCAAAATCGGCCATTTGCATATCGGCGTCGCGCGGGGCCATGATGCCTTTCAGGCCAAAAACCAATTGGACAAGGCCGGAACAATCAACCGAATCCCCGCTGCGACCACCCCAGCTATAGGGCGCGCCGATAAGTTGCTTTGCCAAATCCGCAGGCGATGCATTAACGCACCCAATTTCAGAGACATGCGGGCGCGGCACAAAACCGTTTTCGCACGCCAGATATTTGCCACATTCGCTCAGGTCGCCACAGAGCAAACGCGCGCCCATAGGGTAGCGCGCCAGCACGGGCGCCTTCGTCGATGGTGCCGCCACGAGCAAGGTCGCCGACGCGCTGACGATATGCGTGGCGGCAAAATCATCCCCCAGTTCGGCAAAGCGCAGATAGCCCAAATAATTGTCGTGCAGGCAATATCCCCATGCCCATTCGCCCGCGACATCCAACACCGCAAATTCTTCGCCATGCATCAACGCGCTGACCGGCATCGATGTCGCATGGGCCTCGGCATGGATTTCCGTCACGGGTGCAATACCTGTGCGCAGCATGGGTACGGCATAATGCGGCGCGAAAAGCTTTCCAGCTAGGCTGATATCGGCAAGGTCGCCCCGGATCGGCGTTGTCCGTTTGTCGCCGACAAGGCTATGCCCGCTTAATGTGTAGATAGGCCGTGTCCCCGCCTGTATCTGACCGTCTGACAACTTCTTATATCCCCCAAATACGTCGCCCCAGCGTTGGCTGGGGCCCATTACGTCTCTCGGCTTTGAACGACAGGCGAGATAGGCACCAGCATGCGCTGGTGCGACGTATAATTTCTTCTACCGCCCTTAGCCGACCGGATAAGTTTCCGTCAAATAACGAAACACCGCTCGCAATCCAAGCGCCTCGCCGCCCTTTGGCCGGCCGGGCTTGCTGGTGGGCCGCCAGGCGAAGGTGTCGAGATGCACCCAAGGCGCATCGTCGGGTACGAATTTCTGAAGGAATAACGCCGCCGTGACTGCGCCTGCAAAGGCACCGCCGCTATTAGAGGTGTCGGCGATGTCGCTGTCGAGCATGTCCATATAAGGCGCCCAAAGCGGCATACGCCACATCGGGTCCCCTGCTGCCGTTGATGCCGCTAATAGGGCATTGGCGATATTGTCATCATTGCTAAACATCGCTGGCAAATCAGGGCCAAGCGCAACGCGTGCCGCTCCGGTCAGTGTAGCGAAATCAACGATCAACTCCGCTTTATCCTGTATCGCTTTGGTGAGCGCATCGGCCAACACCAATCGCCCTTCGGCATCGGTATTGTCGATTTCAACGCTGATGCCCTTGCGGCTTTTGATGATGTCACCCGGGCGCATCGCGTTGCCCGCTATGCTGTTTTCCGCCGCCGCCACCAACATGTGTAACCGCACGGGTAAATGTGCCGCCATGATCAGCTCTGCCAATGCCAAGGCATGCGCCGCGCCGCCCATATCCTTTTTCATCAGCCGCATGCCGGAGGCGGGTTTGATATCCAGCCCGCCACTGTCGAAGGTAATCCCCTTGCCCACAATGGCGATGCGCGGGTGGCGCGGGTCGCCCCATTCCAATTCAATCAGGCGCGGCGCATGTTCGCGCGTGGCAGCCTTGCCGACAGCATGGATAAGCGGATAGCCTGTTTCCAGCGCCTCACCAGCGGTAACTATGACCTCTGCCTTGTAGGATTTTGCGATGCGCCTTGCCTCGGTCTCCAACGCATTTGGCCCAAGGTCGCCCGCTGGGCGGTTGACAAGATCGCGCACCAAAGCGGTTGCGGCGGCCTGCAATTCGGCCAAGGGAATGCGGGCGGGTTCCCGCACCAACAACACGCGCGGCCCCGTCAGTTTTGGATCGCTCAAATATTCATGGTAACGATATTGCCCAAGTATCCAGCCGAGCATAGCATCCCCCGTATCATAATCGGCAAGCCGATATGTGCCTTCAGGAAGGCTGTCTGCGGCTTTCGCAAGATGCCACACATTTGGTACAGCGGCATCCGAAACGCCAATGACGACAGACCACTCCCCCGGCCTATCTCCGGGCAAGATAGCTATATCATTCGCATTGCCCTCGAACTTCTGCGCCTTGATCGCAGTTCTGGCCGCATCAGATTGCAGCGCGAGCCAAGTTTCAAAACGGCCCTTGTCAGTGACATGAATGAGGGTGGCGGCCTGGCCGTTATCAGGCTGGATCAGATTGTCGTAACGCATGGACAGTGCGATAGCGGGATTAGCACGCAAACGGGAGATATTTCAGAAATATTGCGTATTTTTCTCATATGCGTGTTTGTTGTAGCAGATATCTGCCAATCTGCATGCAATCGCACAGCCGCCCCGCGCGCGCCATAGCCGCGACAATCCGAAATTCCAAAAACGGACGGAGCGCCATCAACGCCCGTCCAATCCAGCTTATTCCGCAGCGATAAGCGTTTCGGTGTGCGCATTATGATTGCCCGCAAAATGCGGCGCTGAAAATACCATGACCCCGTCATCGATAGGGTCTTGCGTCAGGATTTTCTTCTCTGCCGTGTAATTTTGCAAAACACGCCAAGGGTGACGATCACCATTCTTTGGCAGCGTGTCGAAACTGCGCGCGAAATAGCCTGAGCTAAAGTCGGTGACAAAGGGCAGCTTGGGCATGTCGGGATCATCCAGAACCGGCGTTGCCACCAGTGCATTTTTGTCATCCATTTTCCACAACAAGCGGCAGACATAATCGGCCACAATATCGGTCTTTAGTGTCCAAGATGCGTTGATATAGCCAAATACGCTGGCGAAATTCGGGATGTCGTTAAACATCACGCCTTTATAATTGAAATGCTCGCCGAAATTGACCGCTTTCCCGTCGACACTGATCGCGGTCTTGCCCATGGTGACAAGGTTCAGACCCGTTGCGGTGATGATGATATCGGATTCGATATGCTTGCCCGACTTCAACTGGATGCCTGTCTTGGTAAAATGGTCGATATGGTCGGTGACAATCTCCGCCTTACCCTCGGTAATCGCCGTGAACATGTCGCTATCGGGGATCAGGCACAGGCGTTGTTCCCAAGGGCCATATTTGGGCACAAAATGGGTGTCGACATCGACCGACGCCGGTAAAGCCTCCCGCGCCATATTGACTAACTTCTCCCCCAGCTTCGCCGGGTTCCGGCGTGCATACCAATATGTAAAACGCTGCATATTGATATTGCGCCACCGAGTGAGCGCATAAGCCAGCCTCTCGGGCAATATCTTGCGCACAAATTTCGAAAACGGGTCAATGGCAGGGCGAGAGACCATATAAGTTGGCGACCGTTGTAGCATCGTTACCTGCGCGCCTTGTTGCGCCATCACAGGGACAATCGTGACCGCCGTCGCGCCGGAGCCGATCACGGTAACCTTCTTACCCGTATAATCCAAATCCTTGGGCCAATGCTGCGGGTGGATTATCTGTCCGCCAAAGTCGGCTTCGCCCGCAAAATCAGGCTTATAGCCTTGATCATAATCATAATAGCCAGCGCACATGAACAAGAAGCGCGCCGCAAAATGCCGTTCCGCGCCGCCGTCGACGGCTTTAGCGGTTACGTGCCAGCGGGCATCGGGGCTCGACCAATTGGCCGAGATAACCTTATGGCCAAAATGGATATGCGGCGAAATGCCATATTCTTCAGCAGTTTCCTGGACATATTCGTGAATAGAGGGGCCATCCGCGATTGTTTTTTCATGCAACCATGGTTTGAAACGATAGCCGAGCGTGTGCATGTCGGAGTCCGACCGGATGCCGGGATAGCGGAACAAATCCCATGTCCCGCCCATATCGGCACGTTGTTCCACAATCGCGTAGCTTTTGTTCGGGCATTGCATATTGAGATGCGCCGCAGCGCCAATGCCGGACAATCCGGCACCCACAATCAAAACATCTACAATCGTCTCAGCCTGCGCCATATGCCACTCCATTTTGCACCAAAATCTTACTGACATCGTTGCAAATTGCAACTGGCTTTCGTGTCGGAAGAAATGCCGCTACGGCAGTGCGGAACATAAAGGAAATTAGGCCCCATGAGCGACAATATGGACGAAGATTATGTCTATGACGAAGCGTCCGGCGAATGGATTAGCGCCGCCGATGCAAAAGCCGCGACAGCGCAAAATGACGCCGTCGAAGTCCGCGATGCGGTCGGCAATCTGCTTACAGACGGCGACCAAGTGACATTGATTAAGGATCTGACGGTCAAGGGCGCAGGCCAGACATTGAAACGCGGTACGTTAATCAAATCCATTCGGCTAACCGGCGATGCGCAGGAAATTGACTGCCGCTTTGATGGTATCAAGGGCTTGGTGCTGCGCGCAGAATTCGTACGAAAGCGTTGATGATCTGCCGCGTGCGTGCGGTTGGACCATGCATCAACAGCCGTAACAGCCCGTCCCCCCTGCCCATCTTAGACGGCAGCACGCCCCCATCTTGAAAACTGGGCGCACAATTCCCAGTTCGGCACATGCGGGCCGGGCCCCTCTGGTCGTTATATGACGGCGATGTCGGACCGCTTCATAAGTATAAGAGGAGACCCGAAATGAATGCAGCCGTTGGAATGCCTTGCCCTGTGTGCAAGGTACCGTTGGTCATGAGCGATCGCCAAGGTGTAGAAATTGATTATTGCCCGCAATGTCGCGGCGTATGGCTGGATCGCGGTGAGTTGGATAAAATTATCGAACGCAGCGCCGCCGCCGAAATGCCCGCACAACCCGCGCCTGCCCCGCAAGCACCCATGCCACCCCAAGGCGGCTTTGCAGCGCCGGGCTATCCTATGCAGCACCAAGGCTATGGCCATGGCTATCCATATACGAAACGGAGGAAGTCGTTTCTCGAAGAGCTTTTCGACTAAACGCCAGCACGAGACAAAAAAAGGGCCGCCTTTCGGCAGCCCTTTTTTTTCGAATGACGCGGCTGATTAATCAGCTGCGGACAGGTTGATGGCCGAAGCCTTACCGTTGCGGCCGATTTCGACTTCGAAATTCACGCGCTGTTCTTTATCCAGCGTGTGCATGCCAGCTGCTTGAACAGCCGAGATGTGCACGAAGCTGTCATCACCGCCGCCATCAGGCGCGATAAAGCCATAGCCCTTGTCTGCATTGAAAAATTTTACGGTGCCTACTGGCATAATATGTTCCTTTCACGAAACAGGTGACCACCTGACAACAGCGTCAAGTGGGTAGCCAAGTCGTGGTAGGAAAAACGTTGCCCGTTCCGATCTTATGACCAGAGACGCGCCTCAAAAATCCGTCGCGGTCGACGATAGCGTTCGGCCCGTATACGCCTGTTTTATATATTGTGCAAACTAGAAGCGAAAATAGAAGCTTATTCGCCCTTACCGCCATCTTCGACCACCCGCCCCGCGCACGAGCCACTTAGTCGTTTCCGGTTGGCGACTACGCTTTTGGAATAATGCGCGATGCTGCCGCTGACGATCGCTTCGGGGCTGCTGCCCAGCTTTCCGGTCATCAGGTCGCAGCCAAGCGTCATGTTCGCCGCGACCTTTTCTGTCACCATCCGCCCCGCCTCTTGCACCGCCGCCGGCCCGCCTTGCGCCAGACTGCCGATGCGCATCGCGATCACCATGTTGGATTCGGCGGCCAGCGCCCACGCATCCATGCCGATGTCGAACCAGTTGGGGGATTTCGGTGTCGTGGTCATATCCCAACCCTAACCCACCGCGCCAAAATGTCACGCGGCAAAAGCAGCGGCAGATTAAGACCGTTTTTTCTGCCGTTCTGCGCGTCAAGGAACGTTATCGCCAGCCAATGGTTTGCCAAACACTGAAAAATACGGCCCCAATCAATTAGGCCATGAACCTATGAATAGAGAAAAATGATGAAAACCGCATTTTTATGGGCGGGCGCTTTGATGCTCGCAATCGCTGGCCCCGTTGCCGCCGACCCCGGTAAAGCCAACGCCAAGAGCAAAGGCAATAACGACCATTCAACGGTGCAGAATGGCAATAAGGCCCGTGCCACCGCCGAGCGCAAGAGCGACATGCGCAACGCGCGTTCCGACCGACAGGACCGCATTGGCCGCCGATATGCATTGGATGCGCGCGGCAATTGCCCTCCCGGCCTTGCGAAGAAGAACAACGGCTGCACCCCTCCGGGCCAAGCCAAGAAGCTTTACAATGTGGGTCAGCGATATAACCCGAATTTCGGCAATGCGTGGACCTATAACCAGATCCCCAGCGACCTGCGGTCGCAATATAATCTGAACAACGACGACCGTTATTATTATAACCAAGGCTATCTGTATCAGGTCGATCCAAAGACGATGCTGATTGAAAGAGCGATCAGCGCAATCTTGCGTTAATCGCCACAGCGGACGAGTTGACGCGGTTAGTGGAGAGGCTGGTGCCGGGGGACAAGTTTAGGGGGGCAACGCACCTGTCACGGTAATAGCGGCAGTAGCACCCTTTCGTCATCCTGAACTTGTTTCAGGATAACGAACCACGGTCGCATGTTATCCTGGAGCCGAAGGCTGGCAGAGCCAAAACAAGTTCAGGATGACGAAAGAGTAGGCAATTCCGGTGACAGGTGGACAACCCATAAATAGGTTTCGCTTGCAATGTAGGATTTGTTCGGAGATTCTGTGGGCTACGCCCGCATTTGCTGCGTGAACGGCTCTTTTAACGTGTTGAACCCCAGCCCGGCTTTCCGACCCTGTAAGCCAAAGTCGCAAAGTCGAGGTAAGTTTACAGAAACACCGCGTTTTGGGTATATGTTTGTAAACTTAGAGTTCCAAGGCCAACCGCGCGCTACATCCCCCCACCCACTTTCCATTTCCCAAAACACCTTCACACTCCTAAGGCGCGAGACCTGATATTTGCAGAGCGGTCGCATGTTTGAAGTTGATGCAGTCATAACTTGGGTGGACGGGGCGGACCCTGCGTTGCAGTTAAACCGCGATTATCATCTGGCAAAGGCGAATGCATTGGCTTTGGCAGGGGCCAAAGCGCCGTTGCATGACAATGGCACCAACCCCCATCGGTGGCTGTGTAGTGACGAGCTAAATTATTGCGTGCGTTCCATCGCCAACAACGCGCCTTGGGTTCGGCGGATCTGGATTGTGACCGACAACCAGACACCCGAAATCATGCAGCTTCCCCCCGAATTCGCCGCGAAGATCAGCATCGTGGACCATCAAGAGATTTTTGCTGGATATGCGGACGCGTTGCCGACCTTCAATTCGCTGTCCATCGAAACGATGCTGTGGCGCATAGAGGGGCTGGCCGAACATTTTCTCTATTTCAACGATGATGTCTTCCTGACCGCGCCCGTGACACGCTCGGATTTCTTTGCCGCCGATGGCCCCGTGCTGCGCGGCAAATGGACGAACCACAGCGACCTTGCCAATTGCGTTGCCAGCCGGGACGAGGCATGCCTGCTGAACCATTATAATCAAATCAACGCCGCGCAGATGATTGGCTATACCGCCGACCAAGTGTTCGAAAGCGCACATGTCGTCCATCCGATGCAGCGTTCGGTGATGGCGCTATTATTCGATACCTATCGCGACGCGTTTATCGCCAATGCAAGCCATCGCTTTCGCGATGCGGGGCAGTTTCTGCCCCAAAGCTTGCATAACCATGCCTGTCTTGCCGACGGAAGCGCCACGATTTTGGACACACGTGATTATCTGCATATCGCGGTCGGCGCGACCGATGCGTGGTCGGCCGAGGATGTCAGCGGCTATTTACGCGGCAGTGAATGGGACACGATCAAATTTCTGTGCGTCAACGACTTGCCCGAAGTGGAGCGCAGCTTCCCCGATGCACGTTTGTGGATCGAGGAAGCGATTAGCCGTTAAGCGGGGTGTAATCAATCATGCTCCCGATCACCAGCGCCCATATATAGCTCGCGGCCAGTTTCATCATAGACCTTGCTCATTTGCGCCATGCCGGCCTCTGCCTCTTCGGTCGCGATGAACGCTTCGGCGGGCTGGTTCTGCAGCTTGGCGAATTCGCGGACCTCTTGGCTGATTTTCATCGAGCAGAATTTCGGCCCACACATTGAACAGAAATGCGCGGTCTTGGCGCCTTCGGCTGGCAGCGTCTGGTCATGATATTGCTCAGCCGTTTCGGGATCGAGGCTGAGGTTGAATTGGTCGCGCCAGCGGAATTCAAAGCGCGCTTTGCTTAACGCATCATCGCGCACTTGCGCCGCAGGGTGCCCCTTGGCCAAGTCGGCGGCATGCGCGGCAAGCTTATAGGTGACAACCCCGACCTTCACATCGTCGCGGTCAGGCAGGCCCAAATGCTCCTTGGGCGTGACATAACACAGCATTGCCGTGCCATACCAACCGATCTGCGCCGCGCCGATGCCGCTGGTGATATGGTCATATCCCGGCGCGATATCCGTGGTGAGCGGTCCGAGCGTATAAAATGGCGCTTCGCCGCACGCTTCCAACTGCTTTTCCATATTCTCTTTAATCTTGTGCATCGGCACATGGCCGGGCCCTTCGATCATCACCTGAACATCCTGCGCCCATGCGCGCTTGGTCAGCTCGCCCAGCGTGTAGAGTTCTGCGAACTGCGCCTCATCATTGGCGTCGTAGATACTGCCGGGACGCAGGCCGTCCCCAAGGCTGTAGGCGACGTCATAGGCCTTCATAATCTCGGTGATTTCGTCAAAGCGTTCGTAGAGGAAACTTTCCTTATGATGGGCCAAGCACCATTTCGCCATGATGCTGCCGCCGCGTGAGACGATGCCCGTCATACGCTTTGCCGCCAGCGGGACATAAGGCAGGCGGACGCCGGCGTGGATGGTGAAATAATCAACGCCCTGTTCGGCTTGCTCAATCAACGTATCGGCGAAGATTTCCCATGTCAGGTCCTCGGCGACACCGCCGACCTTTTCCAGCGCCTGATAGATAGGCACGGTGCCAATCGGCACGGGGGAATTGCGGATGATCCATTCGCGCGTGTCGTGAATGTTGCGGCCCGTGCTTAAGTCCATGACGGTGTCCGCGCCCCAGCGGATTGACCAGACCATCTTGTCGACCTCAGTCGCCACATTCGATGCAACCGCGCTGTTGCCGATATTGGCGTTGATCTTAACCAAGAAATTGCGGCCAATCGCCATCGGTTCGGATTCAGGGTGGTTGATATTGTTGGGGATGATCGCCCGGCCACGGGCGATTTCGTCGCGGACAAATTCGGGCGTGACATAATCGGGGATCGACGCGCCAAAGCTTTCGCCATCGCGTTTATATTCGGCAAGCCGCGCGCGGCCCAGATTTTCGCGTTCGGCAACATATTCCATTTCAGGCGTGATGATGCCCTTACGCGCATAATGCATCTGGCTGACATTCATGCCGGGTTTGGCGCGCAGCACTTGCTTGCGGACATTGGGGAATGGCGCGACGCCGCCGCTGCGGTCGGGGCCAAGCTGGCCATTGTCTTCGGGCTTTACCTCGCGCTGGGTAACTTCCGTCACATCATTGCGTGCGATGATCCATGGGCGCCGTAGTTCGGGAAGGCCAACATTAATGTCGATACGGGCGTTGCTGTCGGTATAGGGGCCGCTAGTATCATACACGCGCACAGGCGGTTCGCCCGAGCTTGGTTCCAAATGGATTTCGCGCATGGCGACGTTCAACGGGCCAACATGGATTTTCTTGCTGCCGCGAATAGGGCCAGTGGTGACGCCGATTTCGGTGCGTGCGGGAATGTCTGCCATGTTATTCTCTCCAAAATTTCATAAGGAGAGCGAGTAAGCTTGAAGACCGGGGCTGGTCCTCGCCAGTCCCCCGGACTGGCTGCGGTCTCACCTCCCTACGCCCGTGCAAACGGGATCAGGTTCAGCGGGTCGCGGGCATTGCAGCACCGCCTCTCAGTCGTTCGACTCCCCGGGGATGTAAAGCGAATAGACGAGCGCGCGCTGTCAGTCCAGCAGGATGAATATCGCGACGGCAATAACCATCAAAGCGAATATCATGCGTGCGACGGCGGTGCGTTTTTCCAGCAGCTTCGCCAAGGGCAATGCCGCCAATGTTCCGCCCGCGCCACCTGCAACCAAAGCGCCGAACAATGGCCAGATAAGCTGCCCCGACGCGGCATAAGACAGGCTAGTTGCGCCACCAAATAAGCTGACCGAGACCAAAGAGGATGCGCCAGCATTGGCGAGCGTCATGCCGGTAGACGCCATCAGCCCTGGCGCAATCAGGAAACCGCCGCCAATGCCGAAAAACCCTGCGGCAAGGCCGGCAATCAAGCCAACTGGCGCAAGTTTCAGCACCATCGGAGGCGTAAGACGCACAGCAGGATCACCATCGCTTTTCTTTGGAATGAGCATGGATCCTGCAATGGCGATCATCGCCACCGCAAACCACATCAGGAGGGCATCACCATCCACTTGCTTGGCCAATTGCGCGCCCAAAAGCGCACCTGCGAGCCCGGCTATGCCGAAGGTGATGGCGCAGGGCCATTTAACCCGCCCTGCCCGTGATTGCGCGGCAAGGCCGATGGTCGCATTGACCGCCACCGCCGCTGCAGATGTGCCAATCGCGGCATGTGTGTCCGTCAGGCCAACAACATAAATCAGCCACGGCGTTGCCAATACCGACCCGCCACCGCCAAACAAGGTCAGAAGCAGCTCAATCAAGACGCCGCCAAGTCCGGCAAGCAACAGTGCCTCTATCGCCATATCAGCTGGCCCGCACGCGGTTCCACGGGGCGAGCATCAAAACACGGGCCATGCCGCAAAATCCGCTTATGCCGGCAAAGGTCAACCCTGCCCCAACAAACCCAGATAGGCCGAACCATATAGGAGACACAAGAAAGCCAAGGACAACGCCGATAAGCACAAGCGAGCCTGCGGCAATCTGCACCTGACGCATGATTTCCATTGGCGCGTCGGCATTGGTTGCAACGGGCAAGCCAGCCTTGGCCCACGCGTCCAGCCCGCCCTCCAGCACAAAAGCATCGCCGCTCACCCGCGCGGCAAGGCGATCACAGGCACCAGCGGTGCGCATACCCGACCGGCAGGTGAAAATGACATCGGCGTCTGGATCAACCGACAGATGCGCCTTTTCCCAAGTCGACAGCGGTTGTGACTGGGCGCCAATGATGTGGCTGCGGGCAAATTCGTCTGCCTCCCGAATGTCGACCAAGATGGCGCGTCCGGCATTCAGGCGTTCACGCACCTGTGGCGGTGTAAGTGGATGAAGCATGCCAGTCATATTTATGTCCTCATTTCGGGTGGGCAGAATAATTCGGCCAGCGTCTGTATGATGCGCATCGCGGCATGGTCGGCCACACGATAATAGATTGTCTGACGTTCACGCCGTGTTGCAACAACGCCTTCTTCACGTAAAAGTGCCAAATGCTGCGACAAAGCCGATTGCGACAGGCCAATGCGCGATTGGATTTCGCTCACCGATAGTTCACCATCGGCAAGCTGGCACAAGACCATCAGCCGTTTTTCATTGCTCAGCAGACGCAGCAACGCCGCGGCGCGGCTGGCACTTTCCTCAAACAGGCTGAGGTCGAAACGGGTCATATCAAACATGATGTCATTATATGCCTTGAATCTAATTTAGCAAGTGCTAATATAAAAATATAAGGAGACGACTCATGCATCCGTCCGTCCAAGCTTTTTTCGATCATGCGACCAATACCGTCAGCTATCTTGTCCACGACCCCGACACAAAAAAAGCCGTGATCATTGACCCCGTGCTTGATTTCACGCCGCGCAATGGTCGCATAGCAACAACTTCCGCTGATGCGCTGCTCACGGCGGCGGCAGGTCAAGGTCTCGACATCATTTATGTGCTAGAAACGCACGCCCATGCCGACCATCTCTCGGCCGCGCATCACCTGCGCGAAGTCACGGGCGCCCCTATTGTCATTGGCGCGCAGATTACTCAGGTTCAGGCTATCTTTGGCGCATTGTTTGAAGCGGACGATGTCACGCATGATGGTGCAGCGTTCGACCATTTGTTGCAGGATGGCGACATGTTGCCGCTTGGTAACCTCACCATTCATGCGCTGCACACACCCGGCCACACGCCCGCTTGTGTAACATATGTCATCGGTGATGCGGCATTTGTCGGCGACACCATGTTTATGCCGGATTATGGCACCGCACGCGCCGATTTCCCCGGCGGAAGCGCGCACATGCTTTATGGGTCAATTCGCAAGATACTCGACCTTCCCCCTGAAACACGCATTTTTGTTGGCCATGATTATTTGCCGGAAGGGCGAAGTGAATTTGCGTGGGAAACGACCGTTGCCGATCAGCGTGCGGACAATGTCCACATGCATGACGGAATAAGCGAGAGTGAGTTCATTGCCATGCGCACGGCGCGCGACAAAAGTTTGGACGCGCCGCAGCTTATCCTACCGTCGCTTCAGGTGAATATCCGTGCGGGCGCGCTACCACCGGCGTCACCGGGCGGGCATGTCTATTTGAGATTGCCGATAAACGCGCTTTAGCGCGCCGAACTGGTCAAAAAGTGTAGCTGACGCCGCCCGCCATAAACCATTGGCTTGCGTCGCCGCGCAGCGAGGTTACGGGTGATCGTGCCGCATCATTGATGAGCCGGGAATAATTGATCAAACTATAGATTCCCCAGCCGCCATCGCGCGCATTACCGGATAAATCGACTGCGCCAAGCAAGCTTGCGCTATAGCTTTTCCAGCCGCCCTTGGCGGCAAATACCGGCAGGCCGCTCGCAATGCTGCCGGCCTGATCAACACTGAAATAGGTGTCGGCATAATGGCTGTCTACATGCGTTGCCGATAGGCTGAAGCTGGTGAATATCGCCATCGACAGGGGTGTTGCATAGCTAATGCTTGGGCTGATGATGCGGCCCTTATGTGCGCCCGCAACATCCCATTGGATGTCGCTGGAAATGGTCACGGTATCGAAGGGATGCAGTATATTGGAGAAGGACACACCAGCCGTGGCGCCAACCTCAACCGCAACATCTTTCTTGCCCAGCAAACGAACCACTGGGTCCTTGATGCCATTGTTCCGATCCATGCGAAAACGTAACAGCGGACCTGCGAGGAATTTCACATCCTTGCCGCTGTTGCCATCGGCGATGAGGTCAACATATAGTCCTGGGCCGCGCGCGCCAAAATCAAAACCGCCTACGCTGCCCTGTGCGAGCGGCGCAGGGAAAAGGACATATTGGTCCGACCCATCATAGCTTGGGCGATAGCCAGCACCAAGACCGACTGTGAGCCAGTCGCCTGTAAACACGCTTCGATTTGGCATTTCTGCGGCTGGCGCTTCGCTGTCTTGGGCAAAGGCAGGTACGCAAAGCGCGACACTGACCCACAAAGCGGCAGCGCAGCTATTAAATATCCTCATGAAATGCTCCTGGTGAACCAGATATAGGAACAATCCAAATGTTCAGTTGGTTCCGCTGATGTCACAGCAAAACGCGTTAGAGCATATATTTCATTTTAACGCGCTGGCTGACTTCGGCAGCGTCAATCGGAAAAGCTGCGGCTTTGAATTTCGGCGGTCCAGTGACGATCGCGGGGTTACGCGAAAAACCGAAGCCTTCTTTTGGAATGAATACGGCCATATCCATTTTGCCATTGCCATTTTCGTCATGGAGCAAGGATATAGCATAAGTGCCTTGAGCAAGGCCGCGAAAGGAAACCGGCGCAGAATTGCGCGCGGGCACATTGGCGCTAAAGCTTTTGGGGTCTTTACTGCAGTCGGGGAAAAAGCGCGGATTTGCGGTTACGCAGATGAGGACATTACCCTTCATATTGCGCAGGCCATAAATGCTCACCTCAAGCGTGGCGGGGGATGCCGTTGCCGCCGCTGCGCTAGTTAGGGCGACGGCTCCAATCGCCGAGCCCAAGATCAGTGCCGCACATTTTGTCCCAAAGCCTGAAATATAAACCATAATTTCCCCGATATGCGTCATGGTGTTTCTGATGATGCGTCGCCGTTATCAGCCAACGCCCTAGCTTTCCGTTCACTATGAATTTGGGGAAGCATTCCCACCCCATATGGTTGGTCACACCCATGATCGTCATGATCGCTAACACAGCGCCCAATGCCGCGACATGAACAGGGATAAGAAAAACCAGCACGGGAATGACGAATGCGCCCGACAACGCCTCCCACGGATGAAACGACATTGCTGCCCATGCAGTGGGCGGACGGCTTTCATGATGGACGGCATGTGCAGCTTTGAACCAGAACGGCCGATGCATCAGGCGGTGCGTCCAATAAAACCAAGTATCGTGCGCAAACAAGTAGAGAAAAACCGACACGGGCACATACCAAAAAGGAAATGCGCCGACATCGGTGTAAATCTGCGTCCAGCCAAAATTGTCCCAGCCCCAAGCCACAATACCGGCAGGAATGCCGTAGATGGCAGCACTGGCAAGGCTCCAGCCAATCTCGCGCTTAATCTGGTTATCAAGGCCATTATAAAGTCCGGGTTCCCGGATTTTGGTCGCCCATGCAAAAGCACCGCTGACAAGCAAATAGCGCGTTCCTACAATCACCGTCATCGCCGCAGCAGACACAATCAAAACAAGCAAGCTATCCATTTGATGACCTTAGACTATTTGCTACTATTTTAGCAAATTTCGCGTTTTGAACGCTTTCGGCCCAGATATGCTGATCACATCACCATCATGCATGACCGATATTGGCCCGTCATAACGGGTGCCCGCTTCACCCAATAACGCAAATTCGAGCAATTTGGGGACCGACGGCACAATATGCGTGAAGGCGAGCATGCCCACATCTGCCGACGTGGCAACATCGGCGGCCAGTTCGGGGCTGATATGGTAATTTTGGATGTCGTCAAAAATCTTGGCGCGATTGGCCATGCCAGCCTTTTGTGCGCTGTTAGCGAGCGTTTCGACGATGCGCGGGGAAAGCAACTCGCTCACCAACAGGTCCGAACCCTTGGCCGCAGCCGCAAGTTTTGGCGTAAACGCGGTATCGCCAGTGATAGTGACGCTTTTCCCTTGGTAATCGACGCGATAGCCAAAGGCGGGTGTGATTGGGTCATGATCGACGGCAAAGGCCGTGATGCGCACCCCGTTGGCGTTGTAAACAATCCCCGGCTGAATGGCCGCACCCAACATGCCAAAGCCGGATAGCGGCACAACAGCTTCGCCATGATGCGCGACACGGTAAGTGGAATCAATGCGGTAGGCCGCGTTCAACCCTTCCGTGATTTCGGTGACGCCATTGGGGCCGGACACGTTCAACGGCGTTTTCGCACTAGTCCCAGCCCAGCGTTGCAAGGTAAATGGGCCAAGGCCTTCAAAATGGTCGCTGTGTAAATGTGTCAGCCAGACGCCTTGTACTTTATCCAGCGGCATCCCCATCAGGGACAATGTTTCGCCAGAACCTTCACCCATGTCAAAGACGAACAGCCTGCCATTGGCGATAACCACAGTGCAAGCGGCGGCGCGATCACGGCTTGGTAAGGGGGAACCTGTTCCACAAAAACCGACATGCAGTTGGTCAATAGGCAAATCCGCCATCACGTTGCGCGCCATGGCGCCATCTGCGGCGCGACCAATAACCGCCATCGCGATTGTGTCGCGCTGCGTATAAGCAGCTACACCAACAAGCCCGATCAGCCCAAGCGCCCCTAAAAGCCATTTTTTCCGCATGTTCATCCCCCCCTATGGAGCAGCTTTCGCTGCGCGCTATAACCCAGTTCTACCTATCTTACGTCTGAATAGCATATAGAAAATAATATCCATCCTGACTTTGGTTAAAATGATGGGTTAGAAAGCTGTGCATTACAATGGCAGGCCCCTTTCCCTTGCAAAATGCCTGCGCTAGGGCGGAGGCGTGACACGAGAAAACATCAAATGCGACGTTGCTATCGTTGGTGGCGGTCTAGCCGGCGGGCTCATCGCCCTGGCACTTGCCAAGATGCGGCCCGAGTTAGATGTTGTTCTCATCGAACAAGGTCAAAGCTTTGGCGGCAATCATATCTGGAGCTACTTTGCGAGCGACATTTTGCCTGAGCATCGCTGGCTGACTGCGCCTTTGGTCACTTATGGCTGGTCGGGTTATGATGTAAAATTTCCCGCGCACAGCCGTTCGCTGGATAATATTTATTACACCATCGAATCTGAACGGCTTGATTGGGTCTTGCGGAAGGAACTTCCCGCATCGTCCTTAATGCTGGGCCGTGAAGTGAAGGCTGTTTCCCCCCGCCTCGTGGTGCTCGACGGCGCGCAGCGGATTAAAGCTGGCGGTGTTATCGATGTGCGCGGCGCTGGCGATTTGCATCATCTCGACTGCGGTTGGCAAAAATTTACGGGGCAGTTGATGCAATTGTCCGAGCCGCACAATATCACTAAGCCAATCGTCATGGACGCCACGGTGGACCAACATGATGGCTATCGTTTCGTCTACGTCCTGCCCTTTGCTATGGACAAGCTGTTTGTCGAAGACACTTATTATAGCGACAAGCCCGACCATGACCCACGCATTTTACGGCAACGGCTTGCGGCTTATGCCGACGAAAAAGGCTGGAAAGTCGAACGCATCTTGCGTGAGGAAAATGGCGTTTTACCGGTTGTCATGGGCGGCGATCTTGAAAGCTATTGGAATAGTGGCAGTGGCCGGACCGCCAAGGCCGGCGCGCGGGGCGCATTTTTTCAACCCGTCACCAGCTACTCCCTGCCCGATGCCGTGCGTAACGCGATTTTCATTGCAGAGCAGCCTGAGCTAGACGGTGACAAGCTGAACCTTGCGCTGCGTCAACGGTCTGAGGAGCATTGGCATAAGGGCAAATTCTTCCGCATGCTGAACCGCATGCTCTTCCGCGGCGCAGATGGTCCCGATCGGTACAAGATATTGGAACGCTTCTACCGGCTTAAACCCAGTTTGATCGAACGCTTTTACGCTGGAAATACGACCATTAAGGACATGATACGCATCCTATCCGGCAAGCCACCCATTCCCATAAGGCGGGCGATAAAAGCGATCCGGAGCAAAAAGAAGTGAGCAACGCTCCCCCCCGCTTCGTCATCCCGAACTGGTTTGGGGATAACATGATAACATCGCCTGTTATCCTGAAACCAGTTCAGGATGATGCCTTTTGGGGGCGATGGGCATGACACAAAAAGCCGCGGTCATCGGTGCCGGCTTTGGCGGCCTCGCACTCGCCATCCGCCTGCAGTCGGCGGGAATATCAACCACAATCATCGAAGCGCGGGACAGGCCCGGTGGCCGCGCTTATTATTGGGAGAAGGATGGATTTACCTTTGATGGTGGCCCCACCGTCATCACTGACCCGCCCTGCTTAGAAGAATTATGGGCGCTGTCTGGTCACAAGATGGCAGACGATATCGAATTGATGCCCGTATTCCCGTTTTACCGCCTCAACTGGCCGGATGGCACGAATTTCGATTACTCCAACGATGCGCCGGGCCTGAAAACAGAGATTGAGAAATTAAACCCCGATGATGTTGAGGGCTATCGCAAGTTCCTCGAATATTCAAAGGGCGTGTATAAACAGGGCTATCAAAAGCTGGGTTCCGTTGCGTTCCTCGACTTTGCCTCGATGATAAAGGCCGCGCCGGCGTTGATGAAATATCAGGCATGGCGCTCGGTCTATTCGATTGTTTCTTCCTACGTTAAAGATGAAAAATTGCGCGAAGCGTTGTCGTTTCACACTTTGCTTGTGGGCGGCAATCCCATGAGCACCAGCGCAATTTATGCGCTCATCCACACCATCGAAAAAGAAGGCGGTGTATGGTTTGCCAAGGGCGGCACAAACCGCCTCGTCCAAGCCATGGTGACGCATTTCGAACGGCTCGGTGGAACTGTACGTTTGGACGATGCGGTCGAAGAGATTGAAACACGCGGTGACAAGGTCATCGGCGTGCGGACAAAATCCGGTTGGCGCATGGATTGCGACATGGCGGCATCGAATGGCGATGTGATGCACACGTACAAGGATCTGTTATCCAGCAACAAGCGCGGCGAGCGGGCAAGCAATGCCTTGCGCCGTAAAAGCTGGTCGCCTTCTTTGTTCGTGCTGCATTTGGGCATAAAGGGTACTTGGCCGGGTATCCCGCACCACATGATATTGTTCGGCCCGCGCTATAAGGGGCTATTGGACGATATCTTCAATCATGGTGTCGTGCCAAAGGACTTCTCGCTTTATTTGCATCACCCGACCGTCACCGACCCAAGCCTTGCGCCCGAAGGTTGCTCCACCTTTTATGTCCTCGCGCCCGTCGCCCATTTGGGCAAGGCGCCGCACGATTGGGATGGCGATGTGGGTGAGGCGATGAAGGAACGGATATTGGACGAGCTGGAACGCCGCCTAATCCCCGACATCCGCAGCCGCATCATCACGCAATTCCATTATACACCAGCCGATTTTAGCCGCGACTTATCCGCGCATTTGGGCAGCGCGTTCAGCCTTGAACCCGTGCTCTGGCAATCGGCCTATATGCGCGCGCACAACCGCGATGACGCGATATCAAACTTGTATTTTGTCGGGGCAGGTACGCATCCTGGCGCTGGCATCCCCGGTGTTGTAGGTAGCGCAAAGGCCACGGCGACATTAATGTTAAAGGACGCACATTCATGAAACGCCTTGCAGTATATTGCGGGTCAGCGACGCCGGAAAATTCCATATATATTAATGTCGCCCGCGAAGTCGGAAAGGCGCTGGCCAAACGCGGCATTGGCGTTGTCTATGGCGGCGGACGGCTGGGCCTGATGGGCGCGGTGGCCGATAGCGCGCTGGAAGCAGGCGGCGAAGTGATTGGCATCATCCCAGAGGCTTTGGTCGGCGCAGAAGTCGCGCACAAGGGCTGTACCGAGCTGCATGTGGTATCGGGCATGCATGAGCGTAAGCAACGCTTCACGGACTTGTCCGATGGTTTTATCACTATTCCCGGCGGCGTCGGCACAATGGATGAATTGTGGGAAGCCATTAGCTGGTCACAGCTTGGCTATCACCAAAAACCCGTTGGCCTTTTGAACGTCGCAGGTTTTTATGACCAATTGGTCGCGTTTAACCAGAATATGATCGACGTCGGTTTCATTCGGCCACAACATGCCGGTATCATGCTTGTCGATGATAATCTGGACGGTTTGTTAGCCCAAATGGCGGCTTATGTGCCGCACAAGACGATTTTCCAGATGAAGGCGGATGACTTGTGACGGGCATCGCGCAATCTTCGATCTTGTCATTCCCGCGTGCGCAAAATGACACAGGTTTTTGCTGTGGCTGAATGTAACCGCCCCGCACTCGTCGCCTTTGCGCAAGAGAGCATCTCACGCGGGTCAAAATCCTTTCGCTTTGCCAGCCGCCTGTTCGACCGGACGACGCGCGAACGGGTTTGGCTTTTGTACGCATGGTGTCGCAAATGTGATGATATGGCCGATGGGCAAGACCATGGCGGCACTATGGAAGCGGTCACAGACCCGCAGGCGCGGTTGCAGGCGATACGCAAATTGACCGCAATGGCACTCGCCGGAACGCCCACAGGCGAGCCAGCCTTTGACTGCTTGGGCGTGGTCGCGCGGGAATGTGGTCTCACGCCGCGCATGGCAGAGGATGTGATCGAAGGCTTTGCCCTCGACGCTGCCGATTGGCACCCGCGCCGCGAAAGCGACCTGTATCAATATTGCTACCATGTCGCAGGCGCGGTTGGCGTGATGATGGCAGTCGTCATGGGCGTAGCAGCCGATGATGACGCCACGCTCGACAGGGCCTGCGACCTTGGCCTTGCTTTTCAGCTTGCCAATATCGCCCGCGACATTGCCGAGGATGACGCCGCCGGCCGATGCTATTTGCCCGATGACTGGCTCGCTATGCTCGATATCGGGCCCGGCGAGCATATGAAACCGCATAACCGCAAGAAACTGGCGCTGATGGGCCGCTGGCTCGCCGATGAGGCTGAACAATATGAGGCATCGGCACGCGTTGGTGCCAAGCATTTGCCCTTGCGCGCCCGCTGGGCGGTCTTGTCAGCAGCCGGGATTTACGGCGAAATCGCGCGCAAGGTCCGTGCCGCCAATGCGCAGGCTTGGGACCAACGGATTTTCACCAGCCGGCCAGAGAAATTCCGCTGGGTACGCAAGGCGTTTGTCGACGCGGTCGCCAACAATCCCCGATATATGAACCGCGATGCTTTATGGACACGGTCGCGATAGAGCTTTCGAAAGCAGCATTCTGAAACAGTTCCATCAAAATCGTCATCCTGAACTTGTTCAGGATGACGAGCTATGGGGTTAGGACGACGCGAGCAGTTGCGCCGCCCTGCCCGACAGGCGCGCCACCGCCGCCTGATGTATACCCGGTGCGCAGCAGATCAGGCCGAAATCCAGCGGCTCGCGTTTGTTATAGCGTATAGGTCGCCCCAAGGCGTCCGTAACCACCCCGCCGGCCTCCTGCGCCACCAAATGCGCAGCAGCGATGTCCCATTCATTGCCCCATCGTAACGTCGCGACAAGATCCGCACGGTCGCAGGCGACCATCGTCATGCGCATGGCAATGCTGTTGGGCTTGGTCACCGTCACCAGATCCGCATCCAATTTTGGCAAATCATCGGCCGGCACACGTGATCCGGTGAAGTCGAGCCGCCTACTGCCTACCAGCCGCTCTCCATTGCAGGTGACGCCTTCATTGTGCGCCGCCACCCAGACCTTGCCTTGCGCAGGCGCTACCATGACGGCGAATACCGGCAGGCCATCGGCCACCAAAGCCACCGACACGCAATATCCGCTGCGTCCGCGCACATAGTCGCGGGTGCCGTCAATGGGGTCGACCAACCATAACAGCCGCGCGTCCAGCCGTGACGGGTCATCCACGGTTTCCTCCGACAACCACGCCGCTTCAGGCAAAATGGCCCGCAATCGTGTCGTCAGCAACGCATCAACCGCCATGTCGATATCGCTGACAGGGTTATTCTGGCCCTTGTCCCACACGTTGGTATCGGCCGCCGCGCCCTCGCGCCAACTGGCAAAGGCCAATGCCGCAGCCTCTTGCGTGGCAGCGACAACGGCGGCGCGGTCAACTTGCCGTTCAGGCACCTGCGATCATCATGCCGTCGATGCGTAATGTCGGCACGTTCATGCTGCGTGTGAATTCGAGGTCATTGCCCGCCGTCATGCCCGCAAACATATCCTTTAAATTGCCCGCAATAGTGAATTCGCTCACCGGCCCCGCAATTTCGCCATCGATGATAAGGAAACCTGCTGCACCGCGACTGTAATCACCTGTGACTGGGTTCACGCCTTGCCCTGCAAGTTCATGGATATACACGCCATGTTTGATATCTGCGATCAGCTCCGACACGCTGACGCTACCGCCTTCCAGATGCACATTGGATGGGCTGACACCTGGCGCTCCGCTAACCCCGCGGCTGGCGTGGCCAGTGGGTTCCAGCCCCAATTGCCGCGCCGACGCGCTTTCCATCAACCAACCGGTCAAAACGCCCTTTTCAATGATATAACGACGCGCGGTAGGCAGGCCTTCACCATCAAAGGCGCGTGAACCAAGGCCACGCATCCGGTGCGGGTCATCGATAATGGAAATGCTGCTGTCGAATAACTGCGCGCCAAGCGATTCCAGCAGGAAGCTTGTTTTCCGTGCGATTGCCGAGCCGCTAATGCCGCCAAGCAAATGGCCGACAAATGATCCACCGACGCGTGGGTCAAACACGACGGGCATCTGCCCGCTTTTGACCGTGCCGGGGTTCAAACGTTTGACAGCGCGCTCGCCTGCACGGGTGCCAATGTTGGATGGGCTGTCAAGGTCAGCAAGATGTCGCGCCGACCGCCAGTCATAATCGCGTTCCTTGGCATCACCATCGCCCGACAGCACGCTGGCCGACATGCCATAGCCCGAACCCGATTTAACGCCTGCAAAGCCATGGCTGGTGGCCAGCGCAAAGATACTGCGTCCAGCGCTGGCGCCCGCGCCTTCGCTGTTGGTGACGCCGGGCACGGCGCGCGCCGCGTCTTCGCATTCCAACGCCGCTGCACGCAACAAGGCTGGGTCCGGGTCAAGGCCGTCATCGCTATCAAAGTCGGGAATAGCCCCCGTCACCAAACGATCCTGCGGCGCGAGGCCCGCATATTGGTCCTCCGGCGCTTCTTTTGCCATGTCGATGGCGCGCGTCACCAGCCCTGCCAGAATGTCAGGGTTCATGTTGGATGAGGAAATGGTGGCGGAGCGTTGGCCGACAAATACACGCAGGCCAATATCTTCGCCTTCGGATCGGGCCACATCTTCCAACTGGCCCAGCCGCACTTGCACTTCAGTCGAGGCATCGCAGACATAGACGGCATCGGCCGCGTCAGCACCTGCCTTCATGGCTTGGGAAACGAGATTTTGCGCGCGATCAAGCGCCTGTTGTGGTGTCAGCATGATTCCCGCTTAGGCGCGGGCCGTTACAGCGTCAATCAAGCCGCCTTCAAAAAACCGTGAATAGCACCGCCAACACAGCTGGCATGGCAATCGCGGCGACCCATAATTTCAAACGGTCGGCGACATATTGCGTTTCCAATCCATCATCTGGACGGGCGGTCGCACATAGTTTCTGCCAACGCCGTTCCAAATTCCGGCAAAAGGGGATGACGGCAGCAACAAAAAGGACCAAGACAAAATACGGAAAAATCGACGTGCCGCTCGATTCAATCGTCGGCGTCACCAAAAATATCAGCACCAATGTGTAGACAACTAACGCAATGGCGACATGGTCAGACATGCGTTTTGCATAGCTTTTATAGGCGCGCAGATGCGCTTCTTGGGCTTTTGCCATTTTCTCTCTCCTCTTCCCTGTCACAAGACTGTCACGTTCAGGAAGAGGTTTCAAGCAAATTTACAAATAGCTAGGGAAGGCCCAGAATCTTGTGGTTTTGCAAAGACAAACGCCATTTTGGACGCGCCATCACGAAACGCGTCGCCTCTGATACGCTGGTTGCGTTCAACGCGGCCTCTCCCATGTCCATGGGCTGAATAAGGAAATGGGCAAATTGCCATTGTTCCATGGCCTCAAGGTCGCTTGTCGGTTGTGGCCACACCAATTTCAATTCGTCGCCAGTGCGTTGAATGACGTCCGATCCCGCCTTTGGGCTGATGCATATCCAATCAATGCCGGGATGCACCTTTATCGTGCCATTGCTTTCAATCGCGATCTGGAAAGCGTGGGCGTGGAGCGCGTCGACGATCCCGTCATCCACCTGCAACATGGGTTCGCCGCCAGTAATCACGACATAGCGGCTGTCCATGCCATCGCCCCACAGCTCGGCAACCTTGGCCGCCAGCCCTTCGGCGTCATAACGTCCGCCATTTTCGCCATCGGTGCCGACAAAATCAGTGTCGCAAAATTGGCAAATGGCGCTGGCGCGGTCGGCCTCTCGTCCGCTCCACAAATTGCAGCCTGAAAAGCGTAAGAACACCGCGCGGCGGCCCGCATGCACGCCCTCCCCCTGCAAGGTCAGGAAAATCTCTTTAACCGCGTAGCTCATGCATAAACCGTCGGGTCAGGCAGGCCTGCATCTGCAAAGCCCTTCGCGCGCAGACGGCAGGCATCGCATTGACCGCAGGCCTTGTTATCTGGGCTTGGGTCATAGCAGGACCAGCTCATGCCCGCGTCCAGCCCAAGCCGCGCAGCCTCCCGCGCAATGTCGGCCTTGCTCATATGCAGCAAGGGCGTGTGCACGGTGAAATGATCGCCCTCGACCCCTGCCTTAGTCGCCAAATTGGCCGTCGCCTCAAACGCGCGGATGAAATCGGGGCGGCAATCGGGATAGCCTGAATAATCCAGCGCATTGACCCCAATCCAAAGGTCGCGGGCATTGCGCGCTTCGGCCAAGCCAAGGCATAAGGACAAAAATATCGTGTTGCGCGCCGGGACATAAGTGACCGGAATAAAGCCAGACTCCACGCCCTGCTTGGGCACAGCAATATCCGCCGTCAACGCCGACCCGCCAAAACGCGTCAGGTCCAACGGCAATAGGATATGCTCCTTCGCCCCCAAATGCGCGGCAATGCGCGCCGCGCTGTCCAATTCAATACGGTGACGCTGATTATAATCGATGGTCAACGCAATCAGGTCATAGCCCGCCTCGCGCGCCAATCCGGCCACGACCATAGAATCAAGACCGCCGGACAAGAGGACGATTGCGGATTTAGTATATGTGCTCATGCCGCCCCCATAGCCGCTGGTCATGGGCAAAGTCGAGACTGCGTTATTGAGGTGGTTGGGGTTTTCGCGATCTTTATAAACAACACCTTCCGTCATCCTGAAACCGAAGGCGTGCAGAGCACAACGCGTTTCAGGATCTTACTTAAGCACCGCCGCGAAGAAATAATAAGATGCTGAAACAAGTTCAGCATGACGGGTCGTTTCGGGGATGACTTAGTTCCCCTCCCGCTTGCGGGAGGGGTTAGGGGAGGGCATCTGCCTTCAATGTTTTTCCACTCGCCTGCGGCTCGCCCCTCCCCCGCCCCCTCCCGCAGGCGGGAGGGGAGTTTGCTATGGTCGCAACGCCCCCGCCTGCCTGCGAGAGGCTTCGCCAAAGTCATCCCCTCACCCCAGCGCAGGCTGGTGCGACCGCGTTTTTGCTGAACGGGTCGTTTCGGGGATGACGCAATTGTAACCGGAAATCTCCACCCTTTCGTCATCCTGGAGCCGGAGGCAACTTCATCATTGACTGGTTGCAGACAAGCGAGCATCCTCTTCCTATAATCATAGGAGATGTTAATGCGGGTTATTCGCTGGCCTTTTATCAGCCTCATGTTGCTGGCCGTAAGCGTGCTTATGACGGCAGAAGCTAAGGCTGAAACCACGTCTTCTGGCAGTGCAGCTTACAAAAACTATTGCGCGGAATGCCACAATGCCAACCTGTCAGGCGGTGCCCATGGTGTTGCTTTAACCGGCGAGCGGTTCCGGACCCGATGGGGCAAAGGCGGCGTGCCGCCCTTGGCCACCTTCATCCGCAGCATGATGTCTATGAACGTGCCGGCTAACGCCCCGCCCTCCGTCGTCAACGACATCGCCGCTTTCCTGCTGCGCAGCAATGGCATTGCGGTAAGCGAGTTAAAACCAGCAGTAAGCGAACAAAAACCAGCGGTCAGCGAACAAAAGCCAGATCAAACCACGTGGCAAGGGGCTGCTGGCGTCATGGAGGCAGCCCAACGGGCTGGTGGCTGGGTAAACCGCGAAGCACCGCCGACATCACCGGTTACCGATGCGATGCTGCAAAACCCACCTGCCGCAGATTGGCTCCAGTGGCGCCGCACTGAAGATGGACAGGGCTTTAGTCCATTGTCGAGCGTCAACACCAAATCGGTCGGTCGCCTGCGGCTCTCTTGGGCGATGACGATGAAAGAGGGCAGTAATCAGCCCACCCCACTCATCCATGACGGCGTGATGTATCTGACCCATCCGGGCAATGTGGTGCAGGCAATCGACGCCGCCAGCGGCAGTTTGCTGTGGGAATATGCCTACCCACATCCCGAAGACTCACGCACGCTAGGTGGACCTACACGCAATATCGCGCTGTATCAGGACAAGGTATTTCTGGCGACTTACGACGCCGCCATTGTGGCGCTGGAGGCGCGTACCGGCAAGCTGCTGTGGCGCGCAGTGAAAGCAGACTATCGTCAAGGCTACACGCATACGGCGGGGCCATTCATCGCCGGCGGCGTCGTGGTGAGCGGCATCAACGGCTGCGAACGCTACAAAAAGACAGGCTGCTTTATCACCGGACACGACCCAAGCACAGGCAAGGAATTGTGGCGCACATCCACCATCGCACTGCCCGGCGACCCCAATGATGCCAGCTGGGCGGGCCAGCCCGTTGAATTGCGCGGCGGCGGCGACAACTGGATTACCGGTAGCTATGACCCGAAGTTAAACCTCTATTACTTCGGCACCGCCCAAGCGAAACCTTGGGTAGCAGCCAGCCGCGGCATGACTGCAGCGGATGCAGCCCTCTACACCAACTCGACACTGGCACTCGACCCGCGCACTGGCAAATTGCAATGGCACTTTCAGCACGTACCGGGTGAAACACTCGACATGGAAACCGGCTTCGAACGCGTGCTGGTAGATATCGGGCCGGACAAATTCGTGCTCACGGCTGGTAAGGATGGCCTGTTATGGAAACTCGACCGTCGTAACGGCAAGTTTGTGGCTGTCACCGAAACGCTTTATCAAAATATCTTCAAATCCATAGACCATAAAACTGGTCGCGTGGAATACCGCGATGACATCATGAATGCAGGGGTGGATGACACGGTGTCGGTCTGTCCGAGCATCTATGGCGGCCACAATTGGCAGGCCAGCGCCTATGACCCGCCCAGCAACTTGCTGTTGTTGCCATTGCACCAATTGTGCGTCGACATGACCGGCCGTGCCGTGGAGCGCAAAGAAGGCGGCGGCGGTTATGGCGGCGAATCCACCATCCACCCCATGCCTGGCGCCGACGGCATGCTCGGTCGCCTGAGTGCCATCGATGTAACGACGTTAAAGCCGCGCTGGTCACATACCCAGCGTGCCATGTTCATGACCTCTGCACTTACCACCGGTGGTGGTCTGGCGTTCATTGGCGACATCGATCGTTACTTCAAGGCCTTTGACGTGAATACCGGCGCGGTGCTCTGGCAAACACGCCTTGGTTCAGCGCCGCATGGCTACCCAGTCACTTATGCGGTAGGTGGCAAACAGTATATCGCCGTGACCACGGGCATGGGCGTGTTCAAGCTGGTGACGGCGCAACAAAGCCCAGATATCTACCAGCCGAGCGGCGGCAACATGCTATATGTGTTTGAGCTGACCGACTAACGAGCCCGCGATCTGCCAAATTATCGGCGTCGGTCGCCGTGTAGCCTAGCGTCCGGACCTATTAAACTGGCGTAAGTTTAAAAGGTCAGGTTACTGAATAAAAAGGGCTGACGATAGTGTCTGTCCGCATCGCGTCTTCGACGATTCGACCCTGTGGATAACTTCTGCTAAAAGGAGGCGTTTCCGATTCGTTTGTATCTTTTACGTAACGGAAAATAGCGTTCTTTGGGGGGAGAATATAAGTGAGCTTTGTTCCAAAAGACCCGCTTGTGGGCGAGATGGAATTGATTGGCGCGAGGCTTAATCAAGCACGCATGACAGCTAATCTCGCTCTCCAAGATATCGCAGATCGCACAAAAATTTCAGTGCGTTTTTTGACCGCGATTGAGAATGACGACTTTTCGGCCCTGCCGGGCAGTGTTTACATTTTCGGTTTTACAAGAGCCTTTGCCCGTGCAGTAGGTCTGGACGAGGACAGCCTATTAGCGGCGCTTCGAGAAAAGATGCATTTAGCTGGAATTGATTAACCAGCAGTCCTTGCACTATAGCTGCTTTGCCGCCTACGATGTTGGCCAAGGCCGCGGATGACAATCATCTCCATCATGAAATGATATGGCTAAGCTCGTCGGGGCGGGATACGCCAAGACAAGCGCATAAAGGCTGGGTTGGATTTTTGTAGGCACGGAAAAAAGGAGAAGCAAATGACAGGGCAACTTGCGGGAAAGACGGCGATCGTAACGGGAGCCGCTAGCGGTATCGGGCTAGCAATTGCGCGTCTCTATTTAGCTGAAGGCGCAGAAGTGCTGGCCGTGGATCAGCAGGGCTTTGACGCAGCGGATCTGCAAGCGAGCGACAAGCTTGCGCTCCTTTTGTGCGACATTACGACACCCAATGCCGCAGAAACAATCGTCGAAACCGTGCTCGCCCGCTTCGGCAAGGTGGACATCCTTGTCAACAACGCGGGAATTTGCTTGCCAGGCACAGTTGAAGACCAGACGCCAGAAAGCTGGTTGAAAACGATGGAGGTCAACGTCACGGCCCCCTTCATGATTACACGCGCTGTCCTGCCGCACATGAAATTGCGCCGGTCTGGCCGGATCATTAATCTCGGTTCAATCATGTCTGACTTTGGCGGGCCTTCGCTCTGCGCATATGGCACCAGCAAGCACGCCATTGCGGGCTTTACCAAATCACTATCAGCTGATCTGGGTAAATTTGGTATAACTGCAAATTATCTGCAACCCGGCGCAATAATGACGCCATTGGCTGCGCCTTCTATGGCAGACCCAGCCTTTCGCGCTTATTGGGAAGAAAAAGCGCCGGTTGGCCGTATTGGAGAGGCGCACGAAGTTGCCGCTGCGGCGCTTTTTCTGGCAACAGACAGCGCGAGTTATGTGAGCGGAGCTGGCATCAAAGTATGTGGAGGCGCAATTTCGCGGTTCTAATGCGGGAGAAAACGACTTGGCAGGGTCGGGATGGATGCGACGCTGCCCAGTTGCTTTCACTTGGCTCAGGGCCGCTTCACCCCTGAAGCTGTCCGCTCTTTCAAGCCTCATAAGGGCCACATACCATCAGGCTCAGCCCTTTGTCTTGCACAGCTAAGATGGCGTCATGCGGGGCATGCGACTGGACCAAAGCGTTACAAGTCCGCATCGCTCATAAGCAGGCATCCATGCTTTCACGGGCGAGAGCGACAAGCTTTGGAAAGCTTTTGGCGCGCTCTGTCGCGTGCGCGGATGCCGCCGTGCCGCGAATTACCCGCCCCTTGATACCGTGGAAAATTGCGGCAAGTCGGAAAAAATTGAACGTGACATAAAAGGCGTAGTCGGCCTCAGAAATCAACGCGCGGTCAGTTCGGCGACAATATGCGGCGAGATAGTCTGCCTCAGATGGAATTCCGAGCTGCGTTAAATTGGCATCCCCTAAACCTGCCACAATGTCTGGCGGCATCCGAAACATCATCGCATGATAAGCAAAGTCGGCCAGTGGATGTCCTAGGGTTGATAATTCCCAATCCAGAACCGCCAGCACACGTGGTTCTGTCGGATGAAATATCATGTTATCGCAGCGAAAATCGCCATGAACGATACTAGTCTCATCGCCGAGCGGAATATTGGCCGGCAGCCATTCGACCAATTTGTCCATTTCCGTATCGCGCCCTGCATCGGCATCCTCAAGATACTGCTTCGACCAACGCGCAATCTGTCGCTCAAAATAATTGCCAGGCCTGCCGAAGTCAGAAAGGCCAACCGAGGCTGGATCAATTTTATGAAGGGCCGCAATACTAGCATTCATCGCATCAAAATAGTCGGCCCGTTCGTCCGTTGCGACATCGGGAAATGTGGCGTCCCAAAAAATCCGTCCTTCAACCATCTCCATGATAAAAAACGAAGTTCCGATAATGCTATCATCTTCACAAAGACCGTAAACCTTGGCCACGGGAAAACCGGTAGAACCAAGCGCTGATAAAATTCGCGCTTCTCGATCAACCGCATGGGCACCCTTTAACAAATCACCCGGTGGCTTGCGGCGTAACACATACGACTTTGTTTTCGTTATGAGCTTATAAGTAGGATTAGATTGGCCGCCTTTAAATTGTTCGACCGTAAGAGGACCTGCAAAGCCCTCAACATTTCCAATCATCCAATCGACCAATGCCTGCTCGTTGAACAGATGTTCTACCCTAACTGGCGTTGTGCCCATATTTGCATCTGTGCCCGTAATCATAATCTCAACTCCACAAGCAGAATTTACGGGCGCAACAGGTCCCGGCCAATAATCATACGCATAACCTGATTGGTCCCTTCAAG
>ENA-UOUZ01000012-UOUZ01000012.1-mixed-culture-metagenome-genome-assembly--contig:-NODE-12-length-117886-cov-30.460982_pt1 | contig 117886 bp, 105 predicted proteins | sample MGYA00238154_ERZ761575 | MGnify/ENA primary metagenome ERZ761575 (study PRJEB28896, sample SAMN07631632) | mixed culture metagenome | isolation source: Freshwater growth medium | place: USA...
CGCGACGTGCTGGCGCCTGCACCACCGCTGATGAAATGATCGATTTGACGCATATCTTGTTTTCCTTTTAGCAAAACGTCATTGCAGATGCTGGACGCATCGAGCGCCGTCGCCCCCTGAAAGGGGGAAACATCTGCAATCGTCGGGTCCTGACCTCCTTGGAGTTTCGAACCTCGGATTATTAATGTTCGTAGTTCTTGAGCGCCGTATCCCGATTATAGGGCGTTAGCTCGTTAATGCGTCCCTGCTCTACCTTTTCCAGCCAGTTAGGATCCGCAAGAAGAACTCGACCCAGTGCGACGAGATCAAACTCGTTGCGCTCGAACATCTTTACAAGATCCTCCAGGCGACCCAACATGGGAGACGATACGCCTTCGACAAAATCCTGCATCAAATCTCGATCCATGCCGATTGATCCTACGGTGATCACTGGCTTACCCGTGACCTCCTTGATCCAACCACCCAGATTTTTGTGGTCGCCTTCGAACTCGGGTTCCCAGAAACGGCGCTGCGAAGCATGGAAAATATCCACCCCAGCGCGGGCCAGCGGGTCGAGCCAACGGTGCATCTCGTCCGGATTGGCGGCGAGTTTTACATCATAGTCATAGGTCTTCCATTGTGAGACACGAAAGATGATAGCAAAATCTTCGCCTACCGCTGCTCGGCAGGCGGCAATAACCTCGGCCGCAAATGTGACGCGGTCCGCAATGTCCGGCCCGCCATAGCGATCATTTCGCAGATTGGTTCGATCCCAAAAGAATTGGTCAAAAATATACCCATGGGCCCCGTGCAATTCGATTGCGTCGCATCCAATCTCTTTTGCCAAGCGGGCAGATTTTGCGAAGGCAGCGATGGTATCATCAATATCCTGTTGGGTCATGGCGCGACCACCCTCAATGTCGGGTCCAGCGAAGCCTGACGGACTAACCAACGGAGCATGGGGTGAATCGGGGAAGTTGAAATCCATACAACCGCCGACGTGCCATAGTTGCGGAACAAACATCCCGCCTTCGGCGTGGACGGCATCAATTGCGCCCTTCCATCCGGCAAGTGGTTCCTCGCCATCAAATAGCGGGATATTGTCTGCGGCAACAGCGTGATCAATCGCCACTCCAGTGCCCTCAGTTATAATCGTACCGACGCCACCTGCGGCACGACGGCGATAATATTCTGCCCCGTCGTCCCCTAATACGCCCCCCGGAGCAAAATAACGCGACATCGGCGCCATGCAGAAACGGTTTGGAGCTTTCAGCGACTTACACGCAAACGGTGTATGCAGCGGCGCCAACAAGGCGGCTAAATCGTCAAGCGGAGCAGTAGACATCAGATTAAATCCCTTAAAAATGCGAGCAGTGCCTCATTATAGGCAGAAGGATTCTCGAGCTGTGGGGAATGTCCTGTGTCCATAGTTAGAAGCGTTCCATTCGCAGCGCAGTTTGCAGCAAAGCCTGCAATCGCAGGGTCAGCGATTGTATCTTTTGTTCCGCCAATCGACAGGACGGGGAAATTAAAAGATGCCAGCAGTTCACGCTGGTCAAGCGTCGCAAGACCGGCAAGTGTTTCGCTCGCGCGCGGCGCAGTTGCCAAGAACCCGCGCTCGACCCATCCAATCATTGCCTCGCTTGCGCCTTCACCCGATGCGCCTTCCGCCAGCGCCCGGAAAAAGCCGGGGCGGTCAGCGGTAATTGCGCCAGCGATTGCCAGAACGTCTTCAGGCATTCCGCCGTGCGGAAACCCGTCGCCCTGCACATAACGCGGCGATGCCCCACAGGTCAGAATAAGTCCTGCGACACGATTACCGAGCAATGCGGCAGCGGCAACGGCCACAGCGCCGCCCAATGACCAGCCATTTAACACGACCCGCGGTACGTCGCAGCGATCGATGATCGCAGCCACATCGCCGGCAATTGCAGCGATTGACATATCGGTAAAATCCCGGTCGGAACGACCACAGCCGCGGTGATCAATCACAATGGCACCATGTCCCGCAGCAAGGAGCCCCTCGACAGCCGAAGCCCAATAATCTCCAGACATGCCCCAACCGTGGATCAGCACGACCGGCAATCCAGGCGCACGATGGTGCTCAAAATACACTCGGCCACCAGTATCAGTTTCAAAATAAGCCATAAAAGCTCCTATGCAGGCGGCGACAGAGTGACGCCGGGAAGCGGATTGAAGTGGTGCATCTTCACCTTCCGGTGCGCGATTTTCCAGACGCCCTCGCGCCTTTCGAACCTATCAAAATAAGTCGCACTGACGGTTTGCGCCTGACCATCTGATGTAGTGCCAATGCAGTCCACGTCACAAAGGCCAGTAGCGCGGTCATCCCCTTCAAAGGAGATAACAAGATTAGTGGTAAAGTGACTGGAGGCAAGCCAAGCGTCCCACAGAATATCCTTGGTGACATGGGCAATGCCGTCCAAACCTTCGAAGCTACCAAAAGGAGGGCCAATGTCCCATATGGCATCGGGCCACCATATGGCACTGAAGCGCTCCCAGTCGCGCTTGTCGAAACCATGGCAATAATCACTAACCAAATCATGCATCGCAAACCGGCTCTCAACACGGTCTAAACGTTGTTCGATATTAGAGATCTCTGTCATATCAATTCCTTGAGATATCACACATCAGTCAAGATATGCGGCGAATTTCTCTCGTGCTGCGGCAAGACGGGCTGGCACATGATAGCTCGGGAAAGGCCCAGGGAACGGCTGAACATCTCTCAATATGTCCTTCGCCACGCCGACTTTGTGCACCTCGGTCGGTCCATCGACGATCCCCATTTCGGGCACATATTGCCACATATCCATCAATGGCGTTTCGTTCGACATACCAAGCGAGCCATGCAGATGCAGTGCGCGATACACAACGTCCTTCAGCACGCCAGGCATGGCGGCTTTAATTGCGCTGATTTCGCGCCTCACGGGACGGGTATAGGCCTGATCGCGGTCGAGCAGCCACGCGGCATAGAGGACATGTAAGCGAAATTGCAGAATCTGCGTATAGCTGTCGGCGATTTTTTCTTGGACCATCTGCTTGTCGGCCAGACGTTCACCCTTGGTGGTACGGCTAACAACGCGTTCTGTCATATATTCCATCGCTTTATTCAGCATTCCGACAGTCCGCATTGCGTGATGGATACGACCGCCCCCAAGGCGCGACTGTGCCACCTTAAAGCCAGCGCCGATCGGACCAAGATGGTTCGCCTGAGGCACGCGGCAGTTGGTGAAACGAAGATAGCCATGGACACCGCTGCCAATCTCATCCTTTGGACCAACGGCGGTATTTCGTATTATCTCAAGTCCTGGCGTGTCATGCGGCACGATTAACATCGTCGAGCCCTCATGCACCGGAACATCCGGATCAGTGATGACCATGACAATCAGGAACTCAGCAATGCACGCGTGACTAGCGTACCATTTCTCGCCCTCAATCACCCATTCGCCGCCATTTAGATGCGCCTTGCAAGTGAATTCGCCGGGATCAGCCCCAGCCTGCGGTTCAGTCATCGAATAGCAGGAAACAATCTCACCATCGAGCAGTGGCTGGAGATATTTTGCCTTTTGTTCGGGCGTGCCGAAGCGCGCAAGTATCTCCGCATTTCCTGTGTCAGGTGCCTGTGTCCCAAAAACAGTAGGCGCAAAGCGACTGCGGCCCAGGATTTCGTTCATCAGCCCAAGCTTCAGCTGCCCCAGCCCTCTTCCGCCGAGTTCAGGACCTAGATGGCAGGCCCAAAGGCCGCGTTTTTTGACCTCTTCCTTCAGCGGCGCCATGATACGCGCAGCGCGCGACCGCGGGTCAACATGCGCCCCAGGATCGCGAAACACCAGATCGAGTGGCTCTATCTCCTCGGCAACAAACCCGCGCATCCATTCCAGTTGCAGTTCAAATTCAGGCTCGTTTGAAAAATCCCATGCCATCAGTAAATAGTTTCCTTGCTTTGTTGGTTCCAACCATATTCATTGACCTGCTTTTCAGGCACATTCGCTCCGTAGTTCCGCGTCAGACACCTATACGGCCTGCACTTCACTTGCTCCTCTTGCACCACTCGAGTTTGGAGCCGCTTTACTTGGACGCCCGACTCTTATGCTACTCTTTCCCACGGCTGATATAACCCTTCCGAATCTTTGTTGCATAGTTACTAGTTGAGAACAAGCAAGAATGGTCGCGTATTGGAATAATGAAAATTATTATTTTAATTACAAAGATATAAAAGCCACATCATAATATAATTCATTCTTATTACAGAATTTACTTGTCGATGACAAGCAAGTGAGGCATCCTGTAGCATGGAGCGTAAATTGCGACATCTGTAGGGGAAATCGCGATCAAATCATGCGCCCGTTTTTGGAGAGGAATGATCATGATAGATCGTATAAAAATCACGCGGCTGCTTACCACCGCTGCAATCATATTATATCCTGCGTCATTAGTCAGTGCGCAGGAAACAAACACGGAAACGCAGGCAGAAACGCAAGGGTTGGAAGAAATCCTTGTGACAGCCCGTAAGCGCGACGAAAACATGCAGGACGTCCCTGCATCGGTCAGCGCGCTGTCTGCTGGCGAACTGGAAAGGCGCTTTGATTCCGACATACGTGACTTTGCTGGCGCGTCACCGAACATCGTCATTGATGATACGCAGCAAGGTCCAGGCGGCGTTGCGGCTATTTATATCCGTGGTATCGGCGTCGGGGATGTCGAAAAGTCAGTCGATCCAGCTGTCGGCGTTGTTTTTGATGATATTTACATCGGACAGAGTTCAGGCAGCTTGCTCAAGGCGATCGATATTGATCGTGTCGAGGTTCTGCGTGGTCCACAAGGCACATTGTTCGGACGCAACGCCACTGGTGGCGTGATCAATCTCGCGCGCTCGCGACCAACTTATGATCTTACCGGAAAGGCGCGCGCGACTTATGGTCGGTTTGACACATTCAAGATCGAAGGCGTTACCAGCACCGGCCTTTCAGATAATGTAGCGGTCAAAGTCAGCGGCGCTTATGAAAAGTCCGACGGCTATATGTATAATAAATTCTTTAAACAACCAGGGCAGCGGTCTGAATTCTATGCTGTTTCAGGTGCACTGTTGTTTGAGCCGACCGAAAATCTCGACATCCAAGTCAGCTACGATCATCAGAAAACCAAGCAGGATCCGCCACAATTGCTTGCTGTTAATAAGCCGACCGACTTGTTCTGTGCGGCATATGCCCAGTGCTCACCAAAGCCCGGCGTTCCCACATCGGGCGATCGCTATGTGAGCGTCTCTGACGGACGGCTGGACAAAAACGCGACATTCAAGCTCGACATGGCAGTCGCCAAAGCGACCTATGATGTCGGATCCGATATGCAGATCGATTATATTCTCGGCTGGTTGAAAACAGACGAGACAATCACGCAGGACTTCGACACCACACCATTTACGCTGTATCACACAGATCGTCCTGCGCGTTGGCGCCAGACCACGAACGAATTGCGTCTCACCAAGGGTGGAACAGGCCCAGCGACATTTGTTCTGGGTGCCTATCTGTGGGATTCGGAATATACGATCAATCTGAAGAACTATATCGGCTTTGCTGGACCGCCACTGCTTACCAGTGCACAAGATGTCACGCAGACCAACAAGTCATGGGCAATCTATGGCGAGGGCGACTATGATCTCATGGAAAAGCTCACGCTGACGGTTGGAGCGAGATATACGAAGGACAAGAAGTCCAGCATCGTCAATGACTTGCCAGTTAAAATTTATGGAACTTTGATTGAAGCAAACCCAATTGCTACGCTTCCTGGAACCATAAAGATGGCGAAGCCGGCCGAGGAAAGCTGGAAGAAGTTCACACCGCGGGTTTCGCTCCGCTACGAACTTTCTGACGACTCTATGGTCTATGGCTTGTGGTCACGCGGCTATCGTGGAGGCGGCTTCAATGGGCGTCCTGCGACGCTTAGTGCGGCAACCATCCCTTATGATCCTGAAACACTCGACAATTATGAAATCGGCTTCAAAACCGAACTTGCGGACAACCGCGTTCGATTGAACGGGTCAGCTTTCATAATGAAGTATAAAGATATGCAGCAGGATCTGGACGTTCCAGCACCTGGCACATCAACGGGACGCGAGAACCGCACGATCAACGCGTCCTCAGCTGAGTTCAGGGGCTTCGAACTTGATTTGACAGCTCAGTTGTTTGATGGCTTCACTCTCAATGGAAATCTTGGCTATCTTGATGCGAAATATAAGGACTTTTTCGGTGACATCTACAGCACAGGTAAACCTGTAGATGCTTCGTTCCTGAAAATCCGTCGCGCACCAAAATGGACAGGGAGCCTTGGAGGAACATATGAGCAGGACATCGGCAACGATGCGTCGGCATGGATTTCAGGCGATGTCCGTTACATCGGCGGCCATGAAATCACGTTCCTCAATAATCCAAACCTGCGGAACGGCGGCCAATTCTTGGTAGACGCATCCATCAACGCACGATTCAACAAGACAACCGTTAGCTTGTTCGGCAAGAATTTGGCGAACGAAAAGGGCTGGACGATCGGCTACGATGTTCAGGGCGTTTGGAGTTATGCGGCACCGCGTCCAAGCCGGACATGGGGCATTGCCGTGACGCAAGCGTTTTAAGCAGGATTGATATGACTCAACAGCCAAAGCTTGAAACGCGGCGATGGGTAGTTACTGGTGCATCGCGGGGCCTTGGCCTCGCGATCGCCAGGATCGCCGCGAGCCATGGGGATAAAGTTGCCCTTTTCGCGCGCGGGGAGACAGTTCTTGATGAGGCCCGGGCGATTGGAGACAATGCGATGGGCCTTATCGTAGATGTAACCGATCCGGCGTCCGTATCGGATGCTTGTGCGAAAGTTGCCGAGCGTTGGGGCGGCATTGACGTCCTCGTGAACAATGCGGGCCTGCATCGTGGTGGGCTAATTGGCTCTCTTTCCCAAGGTGATTGGCAAGCCGTTATTGACACCAACCTGTCTGGCCCACTCAACTGCGTTCGCGCCGCCTTGCCTTATTTGGGCGAAGGGGGATCGATCGTGAACATCGGTGCCGTTGTAGGTCTTCGAGGCTTTGCCGGTGATGCTGCATATGGGGCGTCTAAAGCCGGACTGGCCGGACTAACGCAGGTTTTGGCCATTGAACTGGCGCGCAGCGGCATAAGGGTTAATCTCGTAATCCCTGGTATGGTCTCGACCGAAATGACGGCAGGGATATCTGCGCGTGCCAAAGCGAGACTTATAGAAAGCATTCCACTTGGTCGTGAAGGCACTGCCGACGAACTAGCCAATGTCGTCTGGTGGGTGGCAGGATCGCCATATATGACTGGCTCAACGATCTCCAATGATGGTGGATTGCTGTGCAAGCTGTGAATGATCCGGCCGAACGGTTTTGCCGTTGGTTGGAAGACACTGCAGACTTTACCGAAGTGCGGATCGCGCGCAGGCTTGCGGGCGGCAACGCGAATGTAACCAGTCTCGTGGAAACCGCGAGCGGTCCATTGGTGCTACGTCATCCACCTCATAATACGGTATCTGACCTTGCCAGCGCCGGCATCTCGCGCGAATTTCGCTTCATATCGGCTATAGCGGGCAATGCGCCGGTCGCCGAACCCATATTATATTGCGAAGATCCGGATATACTGGGCACCCCATTTTCCCTCACGCGCTTCGTGTCGGGAACGGCGATTACCGACACTTTTCCGCCCGCTTATTCGAACAGCATCGCAACTGTCGATGCTGTCGGCATCGCATTGATAGATGCCCTCGCCCAGGTACATGCGATTACGCCAGTTCCTGAAGGCTTAGGGGATGTAAAGAAAGCGCGGGATTTTGTTGCCCGCCAGATCGAACGATGGCGGGCGGTGCGCTTAGCCAGCAAAGTCCGCGATCTACCGCTGGTCGAAATACTCGGAGCGTGGCTCGCCGAAAACGTTCCAGAGCCTGAGACGGTGCGTATCGTCCATTGCGACTATCACCTCGACAATGTGTTGATGGACCCGATTGAACCAAAAGTCAGGGCAATACTCGATTGGGAAATGGCAACATTGGCCGATCCCCTTGTCGACGTCGGGCTTGTCACCGCAATGTGGAATCGCGATGAAAGCCTGCCCCTTGGCTTCGCGTTTGTGCAGCGCGTGTCGAATGTTCATGGAGCGGTCGGCGGTGATGCATTGGCGCAGCACTGGGCAGACTCAACAGGGCTCTCAATCGAACATCTCTCTTATTTTCAAGCTTTTGCATTATGGCGTCTCGCGGTGATCGTTGAGGGCGCCTATGTTTTGTTTCGCAATGGTCAAGTTGACGGACCTTATGAACGTGGCCTTGAGCACGATGTGCCGGCATTACTGGATGCAGCCCAACGCATTGCTCAGATAAAGGGTATGACATGATGGACGCCACCATGATGCACGAACCGCTCGGGACCGCTGCAATTTTTGCGCACGGCGAGCGCATTCATGCTTCGAGCCGTATCGGCTTATTCGACGGCGCGCAGATGACGTGGCGCAGCTATGCCGAGACAGCCATTCGCGCGCGCCGCCTTGCCACAGCGTTGCGTTTGGCGGGCGTGGAGAAAAATACGCGTGTTGCAACGTTAAGCTGGAATGATTTTGCCCATTTCGAGGCGTATCTTGCGGTGCCTGCGATGGGCGCTGTCCTCCATACGCTAAATCTGCGGCTGCATCCCGATCAGATCCGTTTCATCATGGCCGATGCCGACGACGCTATTCTGATTGCCGACGGCGATTTGCTGGCTGGGCTCCTGCCCCAGATTAATTCGCTCGACGCGCTTAAACACATCATCGTTACCGGCAATGCAACGGGGCTCACCGGGCTTGAAAAGCCATGGACGCTCTACGAGGACTTTATTGCCGACCATGAGCCGATGGCCGAATTCCCCGATATTGAAGAGACGGCCGCCGCCGCCACCTGTTATACATCCGGAACAACAGGCAATCCGAAAGGGGTCGTCTATTCGCATCGCACGATCTACCTTCATAGCCTGGCATCAATGGCCACAAACGCCTTTGCCTTAGGTGACAGAGATAAAATTTTATTACTGCCGCCTATGTTTCATGCCAATGCCTGGGGCTTACCTTATTCGGGCTGGCTCGCGGGTGCGGATTTCGTTTTACCAGGCCCTAATCTGCAGCCTGACGCCATCCGCCAGATGATCCGCGCAACAGCGCCTACATTTACCGCCACCGTGCCAACCATCTTAAACGATCTGCTCCGTATCGACGCCAAGAACCCAGTCGATATGGGAAGCTTTCGCGTCATCGTGGTGGGTGGCTCGGCGGTTTCCGAAGGCCTTATCGCTGAGGTGGAACGATGCTGGAACGTACCGCTCATCCAAGGTTGGGGAATGACGGAAACTAGCCCGCTTTGCGTTTTGTCGCACCCCGCTGCCGATGCATCGGACGAAGAGGCGCGGCGCTTGCGCGCGAAAAGCGGCCGGCCAGTCGCCGGCGTTCGTGTGCGGTTGGTCGACGACGATGGCAAGCGGCTCAGCGAAGATGGCAAAACGATCGGGCGCTTACAACTGCGTGGTGCATGGATTGCGCGCGGCTATCACCGCGTTGGTTCGAGTGGCGTGTTAACCGACGACGGATGGCTGGACACTGGCGATGCTGGGACGATTGATGCACGTGGATATGTGCAGGTAACAGACCGGTTAAAGGATTTGATAAAATCAGGCGGTGAGTGGATTCCGTCGGCGGAACTCGAAAATCACATTTCGAGCCTTCCCGGTATTGACCTAGCCGCAGTCATCGCCGTCCCCGACCCGCGTTGGGAAGAGCGGCCCTTAGCGATTGTCACTACATTAGATGGCGCAAGCCCCGATTTTGTGGGCCTGCGACGCGCCTTGCAGGGTAAAGTTGCACGCTTTTGGATACCTGAATATTGGGCACATATAGCTAAACTGCCGCTGACCAGTGTTGGCAAGATTGACAAGCAGGCACTGCGCGAGGCATTTGCGCCCGGCAAGACTAAGTTTGAGAAGATTGAGGACAATCCATGAACGCACGCCCCCTGATGAAGGGCAAGGCTTCCCTTCGCGAGGTAACGGAGGTCCTTCAAACTGCTTTGCCGAAGACACGCGTCAAGCCGCGCGTCAGTCGGCGCACGCAAGCGGAACGAACGGCGTTATCTGATGCCCGGATGTTCGATGCAGCCATGCAATTGATCGTCGAACAAGGTACGCATGCAACAACGCTGAAAGCTGTCGGAGAACGCGCCGGCTATTCGCGAGGGCTGGCGTCTAGCCGTTTCGGGTCAAAGGATGCGCTGTTCGGGCAACTTGTTCTGCATTTCAATACCAGCTGGACGCAAGAGCTCGCGAACAAGGTTGGAACACGTGGCGGCGTTGAGGCATGCCTAGCCGCATTGTGCGCGGTCGAAGATTTTCTGTCGAGCCACTCCAAATATATGCAGGCTATGTATATTCTGTGGTTTGAGTCGATCAGCACGCACAATGATGTACGCGATCATCTTGCCGCTTATCATGAAATCTATCGCAGCGACGTTGCGCACTGGGTCGAAGAAGGTATCGCGAGCGGCGAAATCGACCCGGCAGTAGACGCTGAATGCTATGCATTCGGTTTCTGTAGTTTTATTTTCGGGACGATCTACCAGTGGCTTGTAGCCCCTAACAATGTCGACCTGCCCAAGCAGTTTGAAGCGTTTCGCCAATTGACCTTAAAGACATTTGCAATAGATTAAATTTCTTCAAAATTTTTTCTGAAATATATATGCATTTCAATATTTTGATCCTGTTTTTTTAAGCTTGATTTTTCATTTGCTAGACGCTAGCAAATAAGCGGTAAAATGTCGTGGGCGGATCCCGATAATCTGGGAGAGTTGGCTTGGAAAAAGCTGTCGATTCGCTAATATTAAGGCTCTTCGCCCGTCATTTGATGGCGGTGACGGGGCTTGCTTCCGGTCCATGGACGACGCCCAATATTTGTGCTGCAGGAACGGACATAAGATGAGCGGTGCGCAGAATATTGACGGCCATTTGCAGCCGCCTGTTCTTGACGGGGTGCGCGTGATAGAATTGGCCGGAATCGGCCCTGCTCCGTTTTGCGGCATGATGCTGGCCGATCATGGCGCCGAAGTAATCCGTATAGATCGGCCTGGGGCCAATGTGGAGGAACAGCAATGCGATGTTCTGCTGCGTTCACGGCGTTCGATTACATTGGATTTGAAACGTCCTGAATCGATTGAAATCGTAGCGCGGCTCGCTGAAACAGCCGACGGTCTGATTGAGGGTTTTAGGCCAGGGGTGGCCGAACGTCTGGGATTGGGGCCTGAAGCTCTAATGCAGCGTAACCCTGCGCTCGTTTATGGACGGATGACTGGCTGGGGACAAGATGGCCCCCTGTCCAATCATGCAGGACATGATCTTAATTATATATCGATCAACGGCTGCCTTGCAGCGCTGGGTCAGGCGGGTAAACCGCCAATGCCGCCGCTAAACCTCATTGGCGATTATGGCGGTGGCGGTATGATGCTCGCCTTCGGGTTCGTATCGGCTCTCTTGGCCGCACGGCAGACCGGCCATGGCCGCGTGATCGATTGTAGCATGGCCGAAGGGTCTGCAGCATTGATGGCGGGCATGTGGTCTTTGAAACACAATGCCATGTGGGAAAAAGAGCCCGGTCAAAACCTCCTTGACGGCGGCGCGCCATTTTATTCGAGCTATGCCTGCGCAGATGGAAAGCTGATCGCTATTGGGGCCATTGAAGCGCAGTTTTATGCCCGCTTGATTGAAGCACTGGAACTGGGCGACGACCCGCTATTCGCCGCACAGCTTGACCAAGAAAATTGGCCTATTATGAAGTTAAGGCTGAGTGAGATTTTTTCTTCGGCTCCTCGTGAGGCTTGGACGGCTCTCCTGCAACATCGCGACTGTTGTTACACCGAAGTTGTGACAATGGTTGAGGCGCCAGAGCATGATCACAACCGCCTCAGGGGTAGCTTTGTTGAATCGGGAGGCTGGATGCAGCCGCATCCAGCGCCGAGATTTGGCGAAACAAAGGTCGTTCTGCCTAAAATGTGGCAGCGCGATGCGGATAGAAGGGATATTCTTGCAGAAGTAGGAATGGCCGACCCAGATGGAATAACTACAAGTTAAATGCATTGAGAGACAATGACCGGAGCCAACAAAGGTGCCGGTGAATTATTGGAGAGTGTGATGACAATAGATAATGCGGACGCGAGCGTGGCCACCAAAAATCCTGCAGATCTGCCAAAACTAGACTATGATGCGATTGTCATAGGCGCCGGCTTTGCTGGACTAGCCCTGATCCATTATCTGCGGAAATTGGATCTGAATGTGCGCGTGTTCGACCGGGCATCGGATGTTGGCGGAACTTGGGCTTGGAACCATTATCCAGGAGCAGCTACCGACAGTGAAAGCTATTATTATTGCCTGACCTTCTCTCCAGAACTGCTGCAAGAATGGTCTTGGACAAAGCGTTATCCTGGCCGGGAAGAAACACAAAGCTATATGCGGTTCGTCGCCGACAAATGCGACATGTGGCCTTATATTCAGCTTAACACCGAGATCGTTGATGCCCAATATATGGAGGATCGCGGCTATTGGCAGGTAACAACTGGCGACGGCAGTGTCTTTACATGCAAATATTTCATCAGCGGAATGGGGATGATCTCAGAGCCGATGATTCCAAAAATTGCCGGCATGGATAAATTCAAGGGACCGATCTTTCATTCGTCCCGCTGGCCTACCGAAGGCTTAGACTATGCGGGCAAGAAGGTCGGGATTATTGGCGCGGGTGCAACAACGGTACAAATGCTGCCGGTTGTCGCCGAAACCGCAGGCAGCGTGACGGTATTCCAACGCACGCCCAATTATATTTTACCCGCAATGCAAAAGTCGATGACGCCCGAGTGGGAAAAGGAAATAAAAAGCAATTACGATGCCATTATATCGAAGTGCCGGAACCACGTTTTCGGTATGGCTTTCGACAGCCCAGTGGGACGTAATGCAATCGACACGCCGGCCGAGGAACGGGAACGTATTTTTGAAGAGAATTGGACGGGCAGCTTTAGATGGGTTTTTGAAACCTTCGACGATCTTCTCGCCAGCCCTGAAGCCAACCGGATGGCGGGTGACTTTATTGGCAAGAAAATGAAAGAGCGCATTAAGGACCCTGCGCTGGCCAAATTGCTTGTACCGAATTTCGATGATTATCCCCTGTTCGCAAAGCGTCCTCCGCTCGATCATGGATATTTAGAGGCATTCAGCAGAGACAATGTGCGTTTGGTCGACATCAAGGATCAGGAACCCTTGGTCGAGATTACAGAGACCAGTGTCCGCACTACCCAAAATGAGTTTGAATTTGACATCATCGTGCTTGCGACGGGTTTCAAAGCGTACACAGGCGCTTTGGAGGCGTTTCCGATCCGTGGCGTCAATGGGCAAACACTGCGTCAAAAGTGGCAGGCCCAATCGAGCAGTATCATGGGCGTATGCGTAACTGGATTCCCCAATATGTTCGTGGTCACGGGGCCTCAGGCACCATTTGCTAACCTACCGACGTCAATTGAGCAAAACGCGATGTGGATTTCGCGCTGCATTGATAAGATGGAACGCGAAGGTTTAGATGTGTTTGAACCGCAAGAAGCAGCCGAAGCTGAATGGACTGCCGCCACAAGTAATATTCACGAACAAACGCTTATGGCAAACGGAGACAAGGTCAATTCTTGGATGATGGGTGCCAATCGGGATGATAAAGGTGCGCGCGTTCTGATTTACTTCGGTGGTGCCAATGCTTATTATGATGCGTTAGACCAGTCAGCTGCCGAAGGATTTCCGCAACTGAGCTTCAAGAAATTGTCATAAGCGGATTCGCATCGGGCATTCAACACGACACATTGGCTAAACTACATCCACACGTCTTAAAACGGTTGGGGATGGCAAAAAGGATATTGGTAAATGCGGCTGGAAAATAAAGTAGCGGTCATCACCGGCGGGGCAATGGGTATCGGCGCTGCAACGGTGAGCCGATTTATTGCAGAGGGCTGCAAAGTCGTCATCGGCGATATACAACGCGGCCCAGGCGAAGCTTTTGCCGCACAATTTGGCGACAAAGCGGCCTTTGCCGTTTGCGACGTGACGCAGGAAGACCATGTGGCGGCGCTTGTGGATCTTGCCATCAGCCGGTTCGGCAAGCTGGATGTTATGTTCAATAATGCCGGCATTATCGGCGCAGTTGGACCGATTGATACGACCCCAGCCGATGAATGGGCCGCTTCGCTTGCGGTGCTGGTCAATGGTGTGTTTTTTGGCATGAAGCACGCAGCGCGCGTTATGAAGCCCGCGGAACGCGGCAGCATAATCAGCATGGCCAGCACGGCGGGCTTAATGGGCGGACTTGGGCCGCATGCTTATGCTGCAGGAAAGCACGCGGTCGTTGGGATGACCAAGAATGTCGCTGCTGAGCTGTGCCATTTTGGAATTCGCGTCAATTCAATTGCTGCAGCAAGCATGGCGACCCCCATGGTTGCCAATGTCCTGACCGGCGACCCCGGCAATATCGAAGAGGCCAAGCGCATATTGGCCGAAGTTTCCCCGCTGCGCGGACGACCAGGCCTCGCCGAAGACGTGGCTAATGCAGCCCTATGGTTGGCAAGCGATGAATCGGGTTACACAACTGGTCATACGCTGACGACAGATGCCGGGACGACTATTGGCGCGACCGCTGCAAAACCGAACTTCAGCGAGTATCAGCCGATGATCGGCGAAGTAATCGTAAAGGCCAGCTAATAGCGGCTGCCAGAGAGGCTGTTCGTACACCGCTCTTCGCTGCACCCCGCTTTATGTCTTTGGATGCCGCCTAAGCGCGCGGCATCCATGCGGCTGTTCATTTGAAGATGATGGGGACAATGAGGCTCAAAGCCGTGATTGCGACTGCTGCGTCATCTGAAAGGTAGGATGCGGGCTGGTTTGCCAGCGATGCCCAGACCAGATGACGCAGCAAGCTGCACATTATCTGATGTCAGCCAAAGGCGCACATAGCCCTGCGTACAAGCCGCAAACTTGGCCGTTAACGGGCAAATATCTAGTGTGGATTTAATGATCAATCTCAGATAAGCAAAATTGGAATTCCAGACAGAAATTTTCGAAAAGTAAACTTTCATGAGTACGGCGCAACAACAGGTAACTTCGCCTGAACCAGACAGAAAAAATTCCGAAAGCACGGGTGGGCTGTTGTCTGATGATCTGCTTGCTTGCATAGGCCGAACGTCCGCACCTCGGACCGAAATTGCCTCTCGGCGGGAAATACGCAAATATTCAATTGCGACGGGCTGGAAGAAAAAAGAATATCTGAATGGCGATGAAGCGCCCCCCTTATTTCATCTCGCTTTGTTCTGGGACATGGTCGAGCTTGACAAGCTGACGCCTGACGGCGTTTCAATCGATGAATTGCTACCCAAATTTCCACTAGAAAAAGCAATGGCCGGTGGCCTTAGCATCGATTATTTCAGACCTATCATGGCAGAGGATGTTCTGGTTGCCACCCGCACCCTGACCAATATCTATGAAAAATCTGGCTCGCAGGGGCCGATCATTTTTTATGAAGTTATCATGCGCGTGGAAACGGCCGCTGGCGAACTTGTCCTCACTGAAAAAACAACACGGCTCTTGCGATAATGACCACAACAAAAATAACAAATCTAAAGCCAGGCGACCCCTTACCCGGCCGTGCTTACGCGCCAGATAATGTCCAGAATTTCATGTATAGCGCCGCTCTTTGGAATGCCCATCGCATCCATTTCGATATGCCTTACGCTACCGAAGTCGAGGGTTATCCGGGCATTGTGATGTCGGGGCCGATGCTTGGCGACTGGCTGACCCAATGTGTCATAGAATGGCTGGATGGTGCGGGTCAGATGACGCAGCTTGAATATTCGAACCGCAAAGCCGCCTATATCGGCGAGACAGTGACCTCAGGCGGGCGGGTGCTTTCGGTGGATCATGACACGGGTTCCGCAAGACTTGAAATCTTCATCAAGAATGAAGCCGGTGACGTGATCGTTCCGGGCACTGCCGTCGTTGCCTTCAATAAGCCCTGATCGGAAACAATCATGGATAACTTGCGGGGAAAAGTCGCCATTGTTGGCGCTGCGGATACCCAGGTGGGAAAGCTTCCCCAATTCAGCCCCACCGGCTTGTGTATCGATGCGGCGCGGCGCGCTATGGCAGATGCCAATATCACAAAAGACCAGATCGATGGGCTAATCACCTGCAATTCGATGGCCGAACCCTATATGTATCACGCCGAAGCAATGGCCGAATATATGCAAATATTCCCGCGCTATTGCATGAGCGTGGGTGCTGGCGGCAGCACGACCTTTTCGATCCTGCATCATGCAGCAGCGGCGATCGTCAGCGGCATGTGCAACACCGTCCTGATCACGATGGCCGACAGTTTGCGTAGCGGCCTGACACGCGATCAGGCTATGAAAATGCAGTCGTCGGCTGGCCATTCTCAGTTTGAAATTCCCTTCGGCCCCACGGTCCCCGCTTTTTACGCCCTCATCGCCCGTGCCCATATGCACAAATATGGCACGACCGCCGAACAGTTTGCCGCGATCGCCGTCGCCTGCCGCAAACATGCCTGCCTCAACCCGGCTGCTGAAATGCGCACCCCTATCACCATCGACGATGTCATGAATTCACGTATGATTGCCGACCCCTTACACCTGCTCGACTGCTCGCTCGTGTCGGACGGTGGATCAGCAATCATCATGACCTCGGCTGATAGAGCAGCAGATTTCCCGCATGCCCCGGTGTATATCCTCGGCGTGGGCGAAGGGCATGGCCATGAACATATCAGCCAAGCACAAAGCCTGACAACATCCTTCGCTGTGGAATCGGGCCGTCGGGCTTATGCCATGGCGGGCCTCAAGCCGAGCGACATGGACTTTGCCCAATTGTACGATTGTTTCACACCCACGGTGCTCGTGGAGCTTGAAGATCTAGGCTTTTGCAAAAAGGGTGAAGGTGGCGCATTTGTGGAAAATGGCAATATTGAACTGGGTGGTATGTTGCCGGTCAATACCCATGGCGGGCTTTTATCGCATTGCCATCCGGGTAATCCGGGGTCGATGTTTGCACTTACCGAAACCGTGACTCAGCTTCGTGGCAACGCGGGCGCGCGCCAAGTCAAGGATGCCAAAGTCGCGATTGTGCATGGCCAAGGCGGGATCATGTCCAGTCATACCACCGTTATCCTTGCAGGGGAGCGGCACTGATGACGGGCCAGATGGACAAATTTCTCCCCTGCCCAACCCCAGAATCCGCGCCATTCTGGCAGGGCTGTCGCGATCATAAGCTATTGCTGCAATATTGTGCGGCCTGCGGTACGCATCAATTCTATCCGCGCATTATCTGTGCAAGCTGCATGTCCGATCAACTTGAATGGCGCGAAGCCAGCGGGCGCGGCACTGTGGAAACCTATACTATCGTCACGCGCGCGGTGTCGGACGCATATGCCGCAGATGCCCCCTACGTCATTGCCCTCATCACGCTTGATGAAGGGCCACGAATGATGAGCAATGTCATCGGCTGCGACGTCGAAAGCGTAAAATGCGGTGTCGCCGTCGAAGTGGTTTTCGAACAATGGTCGGCGGAAATCACTATGCCCAAATTCCGACCTGTCGCAGGTCAGCCGGCAAGCTAGGCTTGAATTCGGGGCCTGTATATCGGCCTGATAGACCATCTTGGTTCGCCGCGCGTCACATCGCGCGTTCAGTTTGTTTCGGCAAGCCGATCCGCGTCAGTAAAAGCCCGCGCCATGGCTGCAGCAACAACATCGTCAGGTCCGAAGGTACCCGCCACGCGCACTGCGCCAATGTCTGTCACGCCGATAAAGCCCAACCATGCCGTCAAATATGCGAGTTGAAAATCCAGCCCGTCAATTTCGGGCAGGCTGCCAAAGGGCATGGCGCTGGCGGCAACGATTATCGCCCGCCTCCCCTTGGCCAACCCCTCGACATTGCCAAGGCTATCGTTGCGGAATGTCAGTCCCGGCTGGGTCAAGATATCAATATATTGTTTCAACCGATACGGGATGCCGAAATTCCACATCGGTGTGGCTATCAAATAGCCATCAAATGACAAGAATTGATCAGTCCATTTCTTCAGATCCCGCCATGCATCTGCCTGCCCGGGATCAACGGCGTTGCCGGCGAGCAAATGATAGCGCCCTGCCACGGCATCTTGATCAAACGCGGGTAAATCTATGTCGAACAAGTCAAGACGCTCGACCAACAATGCTGGATATCGCTCTTTAAGACGCACCAGCAAATGATCGGCAACCATGGCTGATCGCGACCGTTCCTTGCGTGGACTGGCCCCGATATAAAGCAGCCTGTTCATTCAACATCCATGTCGATGTGGATGACACCGTCGATTATTTCGACGTCCCAGACATTTATCGGCAATTTCGTTAATGTCCCCATGGCAGAACCATCACGCATGTCGAACCGGACCCCGTGCGCGGGACAGAAGATATGGAACCCCTTCAATTTTCCGCCTTCGAGGGCCTGCAAGGCATGGCTACACCTGTTCTCGATGGCAAATACGCCGGCTTGCGTGCGGGCGACCAGCACAGACTTTCCATGCAAAGCGAAGGTACGGGTGCCATTTTCGGGAATATCACAAAGCGGCGCGACAGGAATTTTCACGGTTTCAACGTCCTTGATCAACGCTGTGCTTAATCAGTCGAAAACGCATGTAAATCCCCTCAGAAAATCTGTAATCTTTGGCGATCAGAGATGCCCGAATTGCCTTGAAAAAGCAAACATGATTGTCGTTTTGGGTTAGCGCTCTATACGAGATTCCAGCACTTTATAAAGGTCATGGGCTATGGATGCAAAGACGACGCGGCGGATCAAAGATAACATCGCATTCGAAGCCGCGCGCACCGAACCCCCGGCGGGATTTCCTCGGCTGCCCGACATCGCAGCGGCCCGCTATACCGATCCGCAATTTCTTGAATTGGAAAAACAGGGTCTTTGGAAGCGCAGCTGGCTTTATGCTGGCCACGCCAGCCAAGTCGCTGAACCGGGCAGTTGGTTCCTAACGCGCAATACCGGGACGCCCATTCTGATCGTGCGTGATCTGCAAGGTGAATTGCGCGCCTTCTACAACACGTGCCGTCATCGCGGTGGGCCACTTGTCACAGAAGAGGCCGGCCAGGGTCGGGGTTTTGTCTGCGGCTATCACGGCTGGAGCTATACGCTCGAGGGTCAGTTGAAATCGGTACGCGACAAGCGCGATTTCGTCGATCTCGACTTTGCCTGTCGGTCGCTGCTGTCCGTCCGCTGTGAAACGCTTGGTGGCTGGATATTTATCAACGAGGACGCTGATGCTTTGGGGTTACGCGAAAGCTTGGGGCCTTTGGAAAGCGAACTTCGGCAATTTGATCTCGATAATCTCATGCTCATCAATTCGCGCAGCTATGACGTTGCCTGTAACGTGAAAGTGCTGCTGGATGTATTCTTGGAAGTGTATCATCTAAAATCGATCCACCAGAACACAGCCGACCGGTTCCTCGACCACCGCGGCATGACTGCTACCCTTTGGCCACATGGCCATTCACGGATGATCACGCCCAATCGTCGGCCAGATTGGACCGATCCTGGCACACGGGGAATGCCGGAAATCCCAAGCGTCACCGAGATACCCCGCATAAACAATGTCAGTTACAACATCTTTCCCAATATCGTGATGCCACCAACGGCAACGGGCATACCCATGCTTGTTTTTTGGCCGCAATCGGCAAACACGATGCGGATTGAATGCCATTGGTTTGGCCCTAAGCTACCAGCAGAAGACCTCAGTCCGCTTTGGGAAACACGGATCAAAAACTTTGAAACGATCCTGCGCGAAGATTTAGGGTTCGCGTCACAGATTCAGGAATCCGTCGAAGGTCCTGGTTTCATAGGCATGCCCCTCAACTATCAAGAACGCCGCATCTATCATTGGCATGAGGAAGCAGATCGGCGAATTGGCCCCGACCGCGTACCAGCCGCCATGCGCGTCGAACAGGTGCTTAACGACTGGGTTGAAAAGCTTTGATGTAAGCATGGCCCATGTCGGCCACGATCACTTGCCGCCCGGTGTGAAGACCATGAGAAGGTTACCCGGCATATGGTAATAAAGACCATAGCCCGAGTTGACGACGACATGGCCATTGGCCACTGCCGCCCCTGGGCCACTCATGCCCCCGCCCCTCGCGGTCGCGCCTGAAACCGTTTTTACAGGTAATGTTGTGTCCACAGTCCATATGGCTTTGCCCGAACGGCCGTCATAGGCCCTAAAGCGACCATCAAGATGCCCTGCGAATACAAATCCGGTCACAGCGGTAACTGCCGCTGAAATGCCGGGATCACAATTTTCCCGATTGCCGCAAACATTATCTGCTTTTGACTTCCAAAATACACGGCCATTTGCAGCATCAATGGCATGAATGCCGGCACCGCGCAGCTTTGCATTATAAACGCGGCCGTCTTTCGTATCTTCCATGTCGTTGATTGGGACGTAAACAAGACGCCCTTGGGCTGCCATTCCAAAATGAACGCCACCCTGCGTTCCGCCATGGCCAAGGGTCGTTTTCCAGACAGTCTTCCCCGTATCCGGGTCAAGGCCATAGACATCCGCCGATTTCTGTCCAGCAACGATCATGTTTTTTCCGCCACCTATTGGCACAACAAGCACGGAAGCCGCCACATCGAGATCGGGGCCATGTTCCTTGGGGCAATTGTCATTGCCTATCATGCAACCCACATTCCAAGCATCGCCTTTGGTCAGTTGGGTCACCCAAATCCGTTTGCCCGTTTTTGCATTTACGGCAAACACGGCGTCACTATTCCCATCAGCAGGGGAAGAGTAATTCTCTCCCGATCCGAAATAGACGCGGTTTGTTGCCGCATCAAAAGTAGGGCTATTCCAAATTGGAGCGCCCGATGGCCCGATGATATCCGTTCCAACTTTGGTCTTGCCATAGCGAACGCCCGGAGCGGTAACACTGTAATGCCGCCAATTGACGGAACCCGACTTGGCATTCAGTGCAACGACCGAACCCCTGAAAGTGCAGCATGCATAATTTGGATCGGCAGCAGCAGTTACTTCAAGTGACGAGACAGGAACGAAGATCTGCCCCCCTCCAATGGTGGGCGTTCCTGTGATCGTTGCGTTTGAATGGTCATCTATTTTCGCTTTCCAAACGAGCTTACCCGTCATCGCATCAAGAGCATACATGCGGGCCAACACATCGCCGAAATATAGCCGCTTTGTCTCAGGATCTATAACGACAGCGGTACGCACTTCAGCGGATGCCCGGAAGGACCAACGCATACAGCCCGTTTCGAGATCGAACGCGTACACTGTGCCGTCTTGGCTTCCCACAAACACCGCTCCCCAGCCGATGGACGGCTGAGACCTCGCCCTTTGGGCCTTTGGATAAGCAAATGCCCATTTCAGCTTTAGCTGCGGGACTTGTTCCTTGGTCAAACCTGCTTGTTGGGCCGACACAAATCTCTTGTTATCATGCCCCCAGCCCGTCTTTGCGGGCAGCGATGCCGTGTCAAAACGCGCAAACTGCGCCTTGCATGAAACAGGCGGCGCGGGTGCCTTATAATCTGCCAATAATGTGCGGGTCAGATATTCTGCGATCTGCTGACGTTGCAATGCAGAGAGATGAGCGGATTGCTGGCTCATTATCCCGCCATTCATGGCCGCCAGAAGGGCATCTGGCGCCATCATTTCAAGCCATACTTGCTGGGGCGCTTTTGGCACACCGCCATTGTGGCAAGCCGCGCAATTTTCTTGAAAAAGCCCCTTTCCGGGATGCTTCTCTACATCGATGGCCTGGCCATCTCGCGACTGCATTTCGTCAGTCGAAGTCATTCTTTCCCCGCCGACCTTGTCAGCAGATGGTTCACTACACCCTGACAAGGCAAGCGACGCAGCTAAAACCAATCCGATCCAACTGCGTCGCATAACCTTATCCTCGCTTATGTTTAGAACTTTGCGCCAGCTTCAACGCCAAAATAGCGCGGCGGACCGTAGAGGGTGAATGTCCACAACCCACCGACAACTTGGCTAGCGGTTTCATAACGCTTATCGGTCAGGTTCTTGCCAACGAGACGGAGCGAATATTTATCGTCCAAATCGGCAAGGGTGATCGAACCATTCAGCAAAGTCCGAGCGCGCAGGAAAGTGTTATCCCGCGCATCGGCAATCGACTGCGTAAACAGGTTCTGCCCGACATAGCTAACATTGGCATTTACCGCCAATTTCAGATTGCCACTGACTGGTGTCGAATAAGTCCCATCGACGGACCATTGCCATTTAGGCGCACGGTCCATCGGTGCTTTCGACAGATCATAGCCTGCGGGTATCGGCGTTGCATATTTACGGTATTTCGCATCTTGATAACCAAGAACACCGCGAAGGGTCAGCCCGTCAGTTGGGATCAGTGTTGCTTCTGCCTCAAGGCCCTTTACCCGGGCACTGGCTGCGTTGAAGAAACGAGTGACCTGATTAGGCTGGCCGTTCACGACGATGGGCACAACAATCTGCTTTTGCAGATCGCTATAATCCACCCAGAAACCGGTCAGGTTAAGCCGCGCGCGGTTGTCAAGGAACTGGGTCTTTACACCAGCCTCGTAGCTGTCTGCCTTTTCAGGCTTGGTTGCAGCCGCAGCAGTCGCAAATGCCGCCAAGTCGGCTCCAAACGGTCCGAAACCACCAATCTGGTCGTTAAAGCCGCCGCCTTTGAAGCCATGAGAATAGGTCGCATACAAGAACGTATCATCCGTGGCCTTGTACGAAGCAGATATCCGATACGTCGGCTCATTATCGCTTGCCCGGACAGTGACAACGCCGGCCTTATAGTTATAAACACTCGCATCAAGCGGCTGTTCGATTTTGATATTTGGATCAAACGCCCCGCCCAATTGCGGAATGAATACCTGCTGGCGACCGCGCCAAGTCTTGCGCTCCCAAGTGTAGCGACCGCCCGCAGTAATGGAGAGCTTGTCATTTACCTTGAAAGTGCTCTCGGCAAACAAAGCTGTCGATTTCGCCTTTTGCGCGTTGCACAAAAGATAAGGCGAATTGTTCCAAGCACCGAATGGAAGAGGACCGCCCGTAAGATCAAGGAAGCCCAGCAACTGGTTTACGCAGAAGTCAGCTTCATCCCTTTGGTAGAAGCCGCCAGCAACAAAATCAAATGCACCGCCCAGATCTGAGGCAAAGCGCAACTCTTGCTGCCAGGTTTTGCGGTCATCATCGCGCGTGGCATCAAACAGAGACAGAACCGAACCGTCTGCAGCCACTGGAGCCTGACCGGTATAGGTGTTCGGCAAGCGCGAACGCTGGCTGCGCCAACCGGTGATTGACGTGAACGTGCCCATCCCGACATCCAGGTTCATGTTGAGGTAGACGCCATCGACATTTACGACATGGCCATCCTTCATCCGCATCAGACCATCTTGACGGTTCGACACGCCTCCATTGTTAAGCGGGTCAGTGCTCTTGTTGCCGCGCGAACCAACATTCAGCGCATCGAACAAGAAGAAACGGCCGCCGCCATTGACCGGCGTTTCATTCACGGTCGCAGGCGTTTCCGAACTATCGCGGATCATTTCATATTGCAGCAAGGCATCAAAATTATCTGATGGCTCCCAAAGCAATTTTGCACGCAAATTATAGACATCTGCGCCGCCCACGCGGCTGCCATCGCCACAACCCGACCGGCCAACAAATTTCGCCGTGGTTGCGGGCAACGCCGGTGGCGTCGTTAAAAAGGTTCCAACTGGACCATAGCACGCGCCGTTGCGCACGAAACCGTCCGAATATTCATATCCGCCAACAAGGCGCAATGCGAGTTGGTCTTGGATGATTGGAATATTGATTGCTGCGTTGCCGCTGTAAGACTTAAAGCTACCAGCCGCGAGGCGGAACTCAGCGCCAAAACTGGAGAGATCTGGCCGCTTTGTTTTAACAGTCACAGCGCCGCCGATTGCGTTCTTGCCGAACAATGTACCCTGCGGCCCGCGCAATACTTCAACTTGCTGTACGTCGAAGGTATCCAACAGCTGCGTTTGAACGCTAGCCATGACAAAGTCGTCAACGGTCACCAGCACGGACGGCTCAAAATAAACGATGATGTTATTCTGCCCAACACCACGCATCGCGAAAGAGGCTGCATTGAAGCCCGTTATCTTTGCGGCGGAGAAGTTAGGAACAAAAGACGCAAGATCGCCGATATTGTCAGGGCTTGCCTGCGCGATAATGGTTTGGTCGACTGCGGTGATTGCAATCGGTGTCGTCTGGAGATTGGAGTCGCGCCGCGTCGCGGTGACAATGATCTCTGACAGACCAGCTTCGTCTGAAGCTACCTCCGTCGACTGCGCAAAAGCAGGTGTTGCAAGCGCCAGCACTAAACCTGTGCCTAAGCCGCGCGTGAAAATTTTACTAACCATTAGATAGTTCCCTCCAATTTCGTTCAAGCGATTGTTTTTTGCTTTTGCACCACCCGATTCTTAAGGTCTGCCACATATTAAAATAACAATCAATCATGTTTGTTTTTTTTTGAAACCGTGCCATTATAAGCACAGATAGCAAGAGGAGGTCAGTTAATGAGTTTCGATTTTCGGCTCTGGGATATTCATACCGGCGCGCATCATCCCTTCAATGATCGGGCGCCTAGAATAGAGAACGGAACTGGGCGGCCTGACCCGAAACGTTACCATGGCGCAGACTATAAGGACGCTGAATGGAACCGGATGTGGACCCAAAGCTGGTTGCTCGCTGGCCCGACAAGTGACCTTCGCGACGATGGCGATTTTATCCGATTCGACATTGCCGATGAGAGCTTCATTGTGGTTCGGCAAGAGGATGGCAGCTTAAAGGCGCATTATAATGTGTGCCCCCATAGAGGGAGCCAGCTGATCCTAGCCGATTTCGGTTCGGTCGGGAATTTTACCTGCCCCTTCCACAGCTGGCAATTCGACCTAGACGGCACCAATACAAAAGTGACGGACGAATTCTCCTTTCATCCTGAAACTCTGTGCCATGACCGCAATCTTACCTCCGTCCGGTGCGAAGAGGTAGCTGGCCTTGCCTTCATATCTCTTTCAGACAAGCTGCCGGCACTACGCAAATGGCTTGGTCCGGTGGCGGATCAACTAGAGACCTACGATATTGGCGCGATGAATGTTATTCAGCATAAGCAAACTGAATGGGCCGCGAATTGGAAAGGCGGCGTGGATGCCTTTTATGAGATCTACCACCTTCACGCTGTTCATCCGGAAACACAAGGTGTCATGGATGACCGCACACAGATCGACCTTTATCCCAACGGAATGAGCCGTCAGTTCGTGCCATTTGGACAACCATCGCCCCGGTTTCCTGACCAATTAACCGTGAATGACGGCATTAAAATGATGCTGCGCGATGCAGGTATTGATCCAGATTCATTTGAAGGCACCGCCCAAGACAGCCGCGCCGCAATCCAAGTTGCAAAACGCGAACGCGCTAAGCGATTTGGCCTCGAATATGACAAATTCAGTGATACCCAATTAAGCGATTCAACCATTTATGGCATCTTTCCTAATGTGCAGATTGGTTGTCACCCTGAAGCAGTATTCATCCATCGGTTCCTGCCGCATCCAGAAGATGCGAACCGGTTTACTTACGACACCTGCATTCTTTTCGCGCATGTTGACGCACCAGGCTATGGCCCACCTGCTTGGATGGGGTTGGCCGATGGGACAGATACAACGGGGATGACCCGCCCTGAGATCGAACGCGTCCCACTTGGCGAGCCGCCTAATCTTGGACAGGTTTTGGATCAGGATTCCGAGCTATTACCAATTGTTCAAAAAGGGTCGCGTTCGCGCGGATTCCGTGGGCCGATTTGGAGCGAGCAGGAAGCAAGGCTGCGCCACTTCCACGCAGAGCTTGACCGTTATATTGATGGAGAGATTTAAAATGAGCTGGACCTTCCTTTCACGCTTTAACGTCAAGGCAGACCGAGAAGCAGAATTCTTGTCGCTCATTCCACAAATGGAAATGAACGCTGCCGAAGAAATCGGAACCTTGGCATATAAATTTTATCGCCTTGATGCGCCACATGCCTTTGCGGTTTTTGAGAGCTTTGTAGATGAAGCTGCTGATCAAGCTCATCAGGCCAATCCCGCGAGCACGGACATCATAACAACCATGATCGAGTGTATAGATGGAACATATGTCCGCGAATATCTGCTTCCGATAGCGCCATGACACATATTTACACTCTGGGTGAGCTGTTGCGGAATGGGGCATCTCTATATCCGCAAGAAATGGCTCTTATCTTCCCCGACAAGCGAACCAGCTATGCTGATTTGAATGACCGAGCACGCCTTTGGGCGGCGGCGCTCATCGCGCGCGGCGTTGAGCCGGGCGATCATGTCGGCATCTTGCTGACAACGCGTCCTGAATTTGTGGAAGCGCTTTTCGGCATTGCGATGGCCGGAGCCGTTGCTGTCCCCGTGAACGCCCGATACCAGCCCGGAGAGCTTGCATTTCTTGTCCGAGATGCAGACTTGGTTTGCCTGATCACCACAGGCCGCGTGGCTGACTCACTCGATTTTAGTGAGCGGCTGATGACAGCACTCCCATCGCTTGCGGCCGCACCAGACCCAGAGAATTTGGCACTTGAAGAAGCGCCAAAGCTGCGGTCAATTATCTGCGTCGACGAGCCTTGTCCGGCAAGTTTAGTGTCGGCAGCCACGGCGCTTGCCACCAATCCGCTACCTACTCAGGCCGCACAAGAGATTGATGCGCGGATCGATGCCGTTGATCCTCAGAGCATAGCCATGATCCTCTATACATCGGGGACAACGGCCAATCCGAAGGGCTGCCTGATCCGCCACCGGGGGATTGTCGGGAATAGCCGTAATCTAGGCCTGCGCTACGAAATGCAGCCAGGCGATAGATTCTGGTCGCCCTTGCCCATTTTTCATATCGCCGGAATTCTGCCTCTGGTGTCCATTCTCGACATTGGCGGCGCCTATCTGACAATCCCCAATTTCGATGCCGGTGTCGCGCTGTCCATGCTGGAAACTGAAAAAGCCACACATGCTTATCCATGCTTTGTAACCATCATGCAGGATCTGATCGAACATCCGAAATTTACCGAGACAGATTTGTCGAGCGTCCGCCTGATGAATGCTAATTTGGGTGTGCAGCCAGACTGGATAAGAGATGCGATGGTCAAAGCCATGCCGCACACGATCATGGTTGGAACCTATGGCCTAACCGAAGGTTCCGGCACGATTTGCACGAGCCGGACGACAGACCCCTGGGAAGCCCGTGGCTGGAGGCTGGGAGTGCCTCTTGATGAATGGGAAGTCCGGATCGTTGACATCGAAACGGGCAATGCGTGTGGCTGTGATGAGAAGGGTGAAATCGTCGCGCGCGGGCCGAATATGCTTGCCGGCTATTATAATGCCCCAGAAAAAACTGCCGAAGTCATTGACGCAGATGGTTGGTTCCATACCGGCGACATCGGTTCATTTGATGCACATGGGCAGATCATGTTTCACGGCCGAACCAAGGACATGCTAAAAGTCGGTGGAGAGAATGTGGCAGCAGCAGAGATTGAAGCGGTGCTACAGTCGCATCCCGCAGTCAAGTTGGCGCAAGTCACTGGCATTCCGCACCCCCGCTATGTCGAGGTACCGGCGGCCTTTGTCGAGCTGGCTGACGGCACGAACACCAGCGAGGCAGAATTGATCGCACATTGCACTGGTAAGCTGGCCGGCTTCAAACTGCCTCGTCATGTCTGCTTTGTGACCGAATGGCCGATGTCAGCCTCCAAAATTCAAAAATTCCGCCTACGTGACATGCTTGTCGCCAAACTCAAGAAAGCCTAAAATCATGCGCAAATCATTCATCGCAAAACTGGTCGCCAAGCCCGAAAAAGCCGCCGATCTCGAAGCGCTGCAGACGGAACTGCGGCAACTTGTCCACGCCCATGAACCAGATTGCGAAGTCTATGAATTGTTCAAGGCGGCAGACGAACCCTTTACCTATTTCTGTATCGCGACGTTCAAATCCGAAGCGGCTTTTGATTATCACATGGGCATCGACTTCCACGATCGTCTTGTTCCGCCAATCCTTGACTGTCTGGCGCAAGATATGGTCCTGAGCTTTCACGAAGCCGTCTGACGAACAGTGAACATGAAAGTCCTGCCGAAATTGCATCACGCCGACTCAAGCAAACGAGCCGTTACCGGTGTCGCGCCAGCGCCGCCAACGCAGCAATGGCTCAAAAGTGCTCAGACCAAGAAGCGACTGATAGAAGGTGCCATTCGCTGCATCGTGAAATTCGGCTATTCGAAAACGACCACTTCACGCGTTGCAGCAGAGGCAGGCCTGTCGCGCGGTGCGATGCTCCATCATTTTGAAAACGGCGAAGCGCTCATGCATGCCGTGATCGCCGAACTAAATGATAAGCGCCTGCGGGCGATCCGGCGCACTGGCGATATGGACAGCCGGGGTGTCCACGAAGTCGTCCGGGCCTATTGGGACCAGCTTTCCAGTTCGAGCTTTACCGCCTTCCACGAACTGTCGATTGCCGCGCGGACCGATCAGGGGTTGGCCCAGATACTCGAACCTGCACAGGCCGAATTTCGCGAGCGACGCTACGCCCTGTCGATTGAGGCCTTCCCCGAATGGCAGAAAAACCGGACAAATTTCGATCTGGCACTCGCATTGTCGCAGCAAACGATTGAAGGCATGGCGATTAACCGGCTGGTCCATGGGCTGGATGAGGCGATGGTGGAACCATTATTGACCAATCTGGAACGGCAGATCCAAGAGTTGAAGCCACCCGCTGATTAGGGAGCGATGCAATTGTCACTGGAGTTCTAAGTTTACAAACTTATACGCAAAACGCGGTATTTCTGTAAACTTACCTCGATTTTGCGAGGTTGGCTTACAGGGTACGAAAGCCGGGCTGGGGTTCAACACGTTCAAAGAGCCGGTCGCGCAACAAATGCGGGCGTAATGCACAGAATCTCAAAACAAATCCTACATTGCAAGCGCAACCTATTTAGGGGATGACGCATTTGTCGCCGGAATTGCCCACTCTTTCGTCATCCTGAACTTGTTTCAGGATAACGAACCACGGTCGCATGTTATCCTGAAACAAGTTCAGGATGACGAGCTATGGGGTTATAGCAATTGTCACCGTAATTCCGTAATTCCAAGGTCAGTTAGTTTACCAACACGCATATCGCTAAAGCCCCGCCGATAAGGAGAGAGGCCGAGGGGATGATCTTGGCCTCTCTGCACAATTCCTGGCGAAATCCCTGTAAAAAATGTTCCATTGGAATTATCCTTCGCCGAAATAGCCCTGCACTGCGTCTGCCCTTGCCTTACTGCGTAACATGATGCAGAATACCCAGATCAACTGTGACAAAACACGTTCGATTAGAGTACGTTAACGAAAAGTCGATACATGTCAATTTCGGGATCAATGCACCCGTCACCAAAATTTCCGTCGCCCCAGCTTAGGCTGGCGCCTATCGCGCCTGTCGATCTAGCCAGACACACATCATAGGCACCAGCCTTCGCTGGTGCGACGGCGTTTTTTACTGAACGGGTTTCGGGGATGACGCACATATCGGCGTCATTCCGTAATTCCAGACTTACTCATGTTCCCCATCTGCCTTGCGTCCTGATCCTGTGCCAAAGACGCTTGGCCTGATAGTTGCCGTTGTATAGGTCGCAATCGTAATCGCTGCCGCACCGATTAAAACGACATGCCCGATCAGATTGAAAGCAAAAAATGTATAGCTTCCAACGGCAAGGCTAATCACGAGCACCCACATGGCGCCTAAGGCTTGCAGAACATAATGCCGCGTTGAGACATCTGGAATATGCCGGAGCGGACTAACGTCGCTGTTGAATATGAAATTCCAAGCGTGAACCACTAAATTTTTCATTTGTCTCTTCCTTGGTTCCCGAAATATTAAAGCCTTGTGCGCCTTTTATGACGTTCTACCAACAGAATTACCGTCGGCCCCTCCAGAATTAGGGTGGAATGACGGTTACAGGTGCGTTATCCCCGAAATAGCTTTAGTGGACGACAGGTTAGTCGGGCGCTTCTTAGTATCTTTGCGTCTTTGTGCGATAAATTGAATCGTCATCTGGTCGATGGGCTTTGGCGTGGGGTGCAACCCACAGGTTGGAACCCCTCACCAACTGCGGCTGGCCTCTGCGTGAACGACATCATGCTCCGTTTCAGACACGGAACTGGCCGCGCCGCGAACGCATATTAACAAAGAGAGGAAAATGGTGCACCCGGAGCGATTCGAACGCCCGGCCCTCAGATTCGTAGTCTGATGCTCTATCCAGCTGAGCTACGGGTGCACTGGAGCGCCGCTATTAGGGACGGCGGCAAAGTTGTGCAAGGCCTAATTTGACGTTGCAAGCTGCTTGCAGGTCGATTTTCGGCGGATTGCGTCCACGGCTGTAAATTCAGATGGATTGGCAAGCAATATACGCACCAATGCAAGGCCCCGATCATACCCCAAGAGGACAGGTTCATATCCCGCTGGCGCCATTTGCCCCTGCTTAATCAATGCAAGGCGGGCGGGTGCGCCTTTGGTGTCGCGATCGCTCCGCACGGCGGCGACATCCGTTCGCGCATCGAAAATGCTGAGAGACCAATAGCGCCCGGGAACAGGGGGGACATCCACCAGCACCGGCCCCTTGGAAAGGTCAAACACACAGGTCGAATAAGATAAATCAGGGCTTGGCCGGACGATCGGTTGATTGTCGGCAGTCGCCATTTTTGAAAAGACAAAACGGTTTGACGCTTCGTCACTACCAATTTTTTTAAGGGCCGCATACATCAACGCATAAGGCGTTGCTAATAAGGTCGCTTGATATGCGCCCAAAGCGACAAGACCGCCTGCAAATATGGGAAACAACCATCGCCGCATCATGCACATCCTTTACGTTCAATGACGGGGAGTTTCGCTTTTTCAGGATTAGCAATCACCTCCGGAGAAGGGTGATATAGCCGCAGTGTGAGGTCAAAAGCCTTAGCTGATCCCGTTGGTAACCAATTGCCATCCTGCGCATCTGGCGACACTGTGAATGACCAGCGCCCTTGCGCGTCTGGGGTTACGGCGCTTGCTGCAACAGACCAACGCTTGGCGGCGTTTTTCACGAGCCAACCTTCGCCTTCATATAAGGTCACGCTCCACCAGCGGCCATCCAGCGTGCCGCCGCGCACATCATAGCTGCAGCGGCCGTCGAGCTTGCGGCCATCGCTGTCATGGGTTGCGGTGAAATACATCGCCTCTTTGGCAGGCAAGGCCATCAGACCTGACAAAGCGACCTTGGCGCGGGTGAGTGTGCTGGCATCCAATGTGCCGAAGCTTTTTCCTGTCTCCCACGGCCCATTGGAGACAAGGCCATCGTTTAAGCCACCGCGCACTTGGTGGACCGCAAAGGCGGTGCCACCGACGAGCCCGAGCGCAATCCCAATGGCGTATCTTTGCCAAGCCTTCATAATCCCTCTCCTCAAGATCGAATGCTAGCCGGTTACCTTACCCGCTGGCAAGCGCCGCTTGCGCCGCCGCCAGCCGAGCTATGGGCACGCGATAGGGTGAGGCGCTGACATAATCGAGGCCGACCTTTTCGCAAAAAGTGATCGATGCCGGATCGCCGCCATGTTCGCCACAAATGCCGAGTTTGATTTCCGGGCGTGTACCGCGGCCTTTAATGGCTGCAATCTCGATCAATTGGCCAACGCCTTCGACATCTAGGCTGACAAAGGGATCGCGGGCGTAAATGCCCTTGTCGACATAATGCGTCAGGAAGCGGGCGGCGTCATCGCGGCTGACGCCCAAGGTGGTTTGCGTCAGGTCATTGGTGCCAAAGCTGAAGAAGCTTCCGACTTCGGCAATTTCATCGGCCATCAACGCCGCGCGGGGCAGCTCGATCATCGTACCGACAAGATATTCTATCCGCTTACCCTGTTCGGCAAAGACCGCTTCTGCGGCCTTGTCGACCACGTCCTTCATCAATTCCAACTCGCGGCGCGTGCCGACAAGTGGGATCATGATTTCGGGCACAGGTGCAACGGCAAGGCTGCACGCGGCCTCAAAAATGGCCCGCGCCTGCATCTCGTAAATTTCGGGATAAGTGACACCCAAACGGCATCCACGGTGGCCAAGCATCGGGTTAAACTCATGCAGTTCGGACGCGCGTTGTTTCAACACCTCAACACCGACGCCCGCGGCTGCTGCTACCTCGGCAAATTCGCTTTCCTGATGCGGCAGGAATTCATGCAAGGGTGGGTCAAGCAAGCGGATGGTAACGGGAAGCCCTGCCATGACTTCGAAAATCGCGGCAAAATCCTTGCGCTGTTCGGGCAATAACTTGTCGAGCGCGACGCGGCGGCCCTTTTCATCATCGGCCAAGATCATCTGGCGCACCGCAGTGATGCGCGCGGCGTCAAAGAACATATGCTCGGTCCGGCACAAGCCAATGCCCTCCGCACCGAAATCACGCGCGGTTTGCGCGTCGGACGGGGTTTCGGCATTGGCGCGGACCTTCATCCGGCGACCCGCATCGGCCCAGACCATCAACGTCCCGAAATCGCCCACCAATTCGGGCTGGATCGTCGGCACTTCGCCCGCCATCACTTCGCCGGTTGAACCATCCAATGTGATGATGTCGCCCTCTTTCAAGGTCCGGCCTGATATGCGCAGCGTTTTGCCCGCTGCGTCAATCTGAAGGCTGCCTGCGCCCGATACGCAAGGCCGCCCCATGCCGCGTGCGACAACGGCAGCATGGCTGGTCATCCCGCCGCGCGCGGTCAAAATGCCCTTGGCGGCGTGCATGCCGTGAATGTCTTCCGGACTGGTTTCGATACGGACCAATATAACCGCCTTGCCCAATTCGCTAAACCGTTCGGCAGTATCGGCATCAAAGACAATTTCGCCCGATGCAGCGCCCGGTGACGCCGGCAGGCCAGAGGTCAGCACGTCGCGTGACGCTTGCGGATCCAGCGTTGGGTGCAACAACTGGTCCAGCGCCATCGGATCAATGCGCAACACCGCCTCATCGGTGGTGATCATGCCTGCTTGCGCCATATCGACGGCAATTTTCAAGGCGGCCTTGGCGGTGCGCTTGCCCGAACGGGTTTGCAGCATCCACAATTTCTCCCGCTCAACGGTGAATTCAATATCCTGCATGTCGCGATAATGCGTTTCCAAAATCTCGAACACGCGCGCCAGCTCGGCATATACCGTCGGCATGGCCTCTTCCATCGACAATGGCTTTGCGCCTGCGCGCTCGCGTGCTGCCTTGGTCAGATATTGCGGGGTGCGTATCCCTGCGACAACATCCTCACCCTGCGCATTGATCAGATATTCGCCGTAAAAGGCGTTCTCGCCCGTTGCTGGGTCACGGGTAAAGGCCACGCCCGTCGCCGACGTTTCGCCCATATTGCCAAAGACCATCGCCTGCACATTGACCGCAGTGCCCCAGTCGCCGGGGATATTGTTCAGGCGGCGATAGACCTTTGCCCGATCCGATTCCCATGATCCAAACACCGCGCCAACCGCGCCCCATAATTGGTCATGCACATCTTGCGGAAATGGCTTGCCCCACTCGGCAGCAACAAGGCGCTTATATTCGGCCACCAACGCCTTCAAATCATCAGCGGACAATTCGGTATCGAGATAGAAACCGCGATCTTCCTTGGCGATCTCCAACGCTTCTTCAAACGCACCATGATCCAATTCCAACACAACATCGGCATACATTTGAATGAAGCGGCGATAGCTGTCCCATGCAAAGCGCGCATCACCCGACGAAGCGGCAAGCCCTTCGACCGTCTGGTCATTTAGCCCAAGGTTCAACACCGTATCCATCATGCCGGGCATCGAAACCCGCGCGCCCGAACGCACCGACACCAATAACGGATTGGTCGGATCGCCAAAGGATTTGCCCGTTACCTGCTCAATATGGGCAAGGCCATGGGTGACTTCGGCCCGAACGCTGTCGGGGAAGCTTTGGCCATTGGAATAATAAGCCGCGCACATTTCGGTCGTGATCGTGAAGCCCGGGGGGACAGGCAGGCCAATCGACGCCATGCCATCTAGGTTCGCGCCCTTGCCGCCCAAAATGTTTTTATTGCCACGAACGGATTCGTCGCCGTCCGAAACACCGCCACCGAACCGATATACATATTGGGTCATCCCGCAGCCATTCCTTTTACTTGGCTTTATTGCTTGCCCGCCGTTGTGCAGTGCAGCGCATTGGAGTCAAGTCCGCAGGGCGGTTATTTTCTGGATTTATTGGCGAATAACATAAAGCGCGCCAAGGGCAGCTTGAAAGTTAGCAGATACAAGACATGGAGCGCGACCAGTGCAATCGCCAGATTTGCGAGATATTCATGCGCTTCTTCGGTCATTTCGCCGGATTCATCTTCGCGTCCTTCGCGTCCTTCGCGTGCATTTTCGCCCGAGAGGGAAAAGGAACTAATCGCGCTTGGCTGCAACGCACGCCCCTTGTCCATCATGATACCCGTGCCCGTTGCGCCGATCACAGACATAGCGATTCCCGCCAGCAGGACTTGGCTAATGGCCGGATGGGTCATGATACCTTTTAGGTGCAAATCCTTGAACGAGGGGTGGAAACGCGCAAGCCCCAATTGCGGCGCGCCGCTCAAGGCCCAAATCAGCCGGGATAATATCAGGACCGCCACGCCATAGCCCAGCCAAGCATGGACAAGGCCCATTTCGCCCGAAAAATAGGCACCCAATACGCTCAGCGCGAGAAAGGCGTGAAAAATACGGATGCGGTGCATGACGGCCATTGGGGATGTTCCTTTAAACAGGAAACAACCCAAACGCCCATTCGGCCCCTATGGCATTGATTTAAATCAAGCACCGCCATGCTGAACTTATTCAGCGTGCCGTTCGACCTTATCCCTCAATCTTCGAAAAATCGGCCACTTGGGTGACTGCATCGCGAAACCGCGCGAGTAACCCCAAACGAAACGCCCGCTTGGCCGGATCCGGATCGTTGACCATGACGCCTTCAAAAAAGGCATCAATGGGTGCACGTAAACTGGCCAATGCCGCCATTGCGCCTTCGAAATCTTCGACCTCAAGCGCCTTTTGCGCCTGTGGCTCGGCAACATCGAGCGCGGTCAGGAGGGCTAGCTCCTCACGACCCAAATCCGCGTCGCTCCAGCGCAGGCTGGAGCCTATCTCGTCTGTCGTTCCAGACTGAGACACGTGATGGGCCCCAGCCTGCGCTGGGGCGACGGTCGTTTTTTCGCCACCGTCAGCCTGCTTCAATATATTCGCCGCACGCTTATACGCCGCCAACAGGTTCGCACCTTCGGCGGTCGTAACATAAGCCTGCAAAGCCTTCACCCGCGCCAGCAGCCGGACAAGATCATCCTCACCGCCAAGGCTAAAAACCGCATCAATCAGGTCATGCCGCACGCCCGCTTCGCGTTGTTGGACTTTGAGGCGGTCGATTAGAAACGCTTCAAGATCTACATAGCTCGTCGCAGCGCCAGTCTCGATCAGCAGTTTTCTGAATGAACCGCGCAAGCCATTATCGGTTATGAGCGAAAGCAGGCCAATCCCGGCGCGACGCAAGGCAAAAGGATCCTTCGAACCCGTGGGCGGCATAGCTGCCGCGAAGAACTGCGCCAGCGTATCCAACTTATCCGCTAAACTCACCGCCACCGTGACCGGCGCAGTGGGCACATCATCGCCCTGCCCGACCGGTTTATAATGGTCGCGGATGGCGTCGGCGACGGCGTCGCTTTCGCCTTGCGCCCGGGCGTAATAGCCGCCCATGAGGCCTTGCAATTCGGGGAATTCTCCGACCATGCCGGTGACGAGATCCGCCTTGCACAAACGCGCCGCGCGTTCCGCTTGGTCGGCTAAATCCTCCTCGGTACGGGGAGGGGGACCGTCCGAAGGACGGTGGAGGGGGCTTTCAGCATCAAAGGACACGGGAGGCAAAGAGCCCCCTCCGTCACTCGCTCCGCGAGCGCCACCTCCCCGTTCCGGGGAGGATTTAACGATCCCCTCTTCCACCAACCAACGGGCGAGCTTCGCCACACGTTCCACCTTATCGGCAACGCTGCCCAATTTTTCATGAAACGTTATCTGCGCCAATTTCTGCGCTTGGTCATCCAGCGCGACCTTTAAATCCTGTTCCCAGAAGAATTTCGCATCGGACAGACGCGCGGCCAATACCTTTTCATTACCCGCAACAATCGCCGCCCCACCGTCATGCGCGTTAATATTCGCGGTGCAGACAAATGCATTGGCTAAGTCCCCCTCCCGCGTGCGGGAGGGGTTAGGGGAGGGTGCGCCAGCATGCAGTTCCGGCCCTCCCCCGGCCCCTCCCGCAGGCGGGAGAGGAGACGTGCACACAAAATATTTCTGGTTCACCCGCGCGGTCAATTGAATGACCTCTTGCGGCACTTCCAGAAAGGCGGCGTCGAAGCGGCCAAGCATCGGCACGGGCCATTCGGTCAGGCCCGCATTTTCGATGACTAAGCCTTCATCTTCCACCAAGTTCAGGCCAGCGGCCTCCGCCGCCGCCTTCGCGCCGTCACGGATGATGCGGCAGCGTTCGGAGAAATGAACAAGAACATGGGCCGCGCGCAGCTTTTCAATATAATCGCCTGCATTGCCGATGGTAACAACGCCGCTGTGATGGAAGCGATGGCCCATCGTCTCGGCGCCGCTCACAATGCCATCAATGTCGCAATGCACGACTGCGTCACCAAGCAACGCGACGATGCCCTGCAATGGGCGCACCCAGCGCAAGCTTTCGGTCGAGACCGATGCCGCGCCCCAGCGTTGCGATTTCGGCCATGGGAAGGCGCGGATGATCGCGGGGATCGCCTCTGCCAAAACATCCGCCGTCCGACGCCCTGCCTTTTCCACTACCGCATAATAGACGCCATCGCGTTCGACCAACTGGTCTTGCGAAAGGCCCGTTTTGCGCAAGAACCCCTCCATCGCCTGTGGCGGCGCGCCGACCTTTGGCCCTTTGGTTTCTTCGGACACAGCCTCTGTTGCCAGCGGCAAGCCGGTTGCGATTAACGCAAGGCGGCGCGGCGTAGCGAAGGTTTCCACCGACGCCGCCGCAAGCCCAGCCTTGGCCAATGCATCGTTGAACAGGCGGGCCAAATCTTCCTTGGCCTTTAATTGCATCCGCGCAGGAATTTCTTCGGAGCGCAGTTCAAGCAGGAAGTCGGTCATATCAAAACACCGTCATGCTGAACTTGTTTCAGCATCCATCGTGCCACACAGGCCGAAGGGTAAAGAGGAGAAATAGACCCTGAACCAAGTTCAGGGTGACGGCATTTAAAAGGGTGTTGAGGCAGAACCATCACGCCGCCCGCCAATTTGGATGTCGACTGTTCCAGTCGGAGGCATTTTTATCCATCCATGCCTGGCAACTGCCTTTGGCAAGGTCGCGGACGCGGCCCATATAACTTGCACGTTCCTGGACGGAAATGACGCCGCGCGCCTGCAATATGTTGAAGATATGGCTCGCCTTGATCGCTTGCTCATAAGCGGGAATGGGTAAGCCATGTTGCAGGCAACTTTCGCATTCGGCCGTCGCTTTTTTGAACGCATCAAACAACATGTCGGTGTCGGCAACTTCGAAATGATAGGTGCTCATTTGCCGCTCATTTTCGCGGAAAATGTCCCCATAAGTCACCGCCGGACGATCCGCCGTGGCGTTGTTATACACAAGGTCGAAAATGCTGTCCTTGTTCTGGATATACATCGCCAGACGTTCCAGACCATAAGTCAGCTCACCCGAAACGGGTTTGCAGTCAAAGCCGCCCATTTGCTGAAAATAGGTGAACTGCGTCACCTCCATACCGTCGCACCATATTTCCCAGCCAAGGCCCCATGCACCCAGAGTCGGGCTTTCCCAGTCATCTTCGACAAAGCGGATGTCGTGGAGCAAAGGGTCAATGCCAATGGCCTTTAACGAACCAAGATATAGCTCCTGCAAATTGGGCGGGCTTGGTTTCAAGATGACTTGATATTGATAATAAGCGCCCAGCCGATTGGGATTTTCGCCATAACGACCATCGGTTGGCCGGCGCGATGGCTGCACAAAAGCGGCGTTCCATGGGTCAGGCCCCAACGCGCGCAGAGTCGTCGCGGTGTGAAACGTGCCAGCGCCCATTTCCATGTCATAAGGCTGCAATATCGCGCAACCCTGCTTACCCCAATAATCATGGAGCGTGAGGATCAAATCCTGAAAACTTAATGGAGCAACGTCGGACATGGCCAGCCATTGGCGGAGAAGCGGCGCTAAATCAAGGTTCTGAATAAACGCACGGGTTTTTGTCAGTGGTGCATAGCATTATGTAAGGTGTTGTTGACATTATGCGCGAATCGAATTAGTCAGGTTTCCATGACATACTGTCAGGTAACGTCGACTTTTTTAGGGGTAGTTTGACATGGCTTATGATCCGACAGCGCCTACAGAAAGCGAGCGTAGCGTAGCCTATTACATCGTCGGCGTCGGCGCAGCGGCCAATGCGGTGTTACTATCCGCGCAATTGGTGCCACTTCCATCTTGGATTGCATTTGGCTGCATTCTGGCCGTTGCGGCATCATTGCTGGTCGCAATATTGTCGTCGCGTAACGACGACTATTTTCGTCATATATCATTTGTCGCCAGCAGATTTGCGATGGGCGTCATTGCCATATGGTTTTGTCTTGAAGCCATCATCCATGCCGGAAACGGCGCAGAACTTTTCGGAGTATTGACTGCAGGAGGTCAATCGGGCGGGAATTCGACGGTGGGACCAAAAGACTGGTTCGCATCAGAAACACTGGCGGTAACGGTCGCAATGGCATTTCACATCCGGTTCTTTTTCGAAAGATATCGCCGGTGAAAAATCAGCTCAAAGTGCTGCGCGCGATGCGCAACTGGAGTCAGGCCGATTTGGGCGAGCATCTTGATGTGTCGCGTCAGGCGGTGAATGCGATTGAAACGGGGAAATATGACCCGTCGCTGCCGCTGGCGTTCAAGATTTCAAGGCTGTTTGACTTGCCGATCGAACAGATTTTTGATGATGAATTTGACGGAGGGAAGCATGTTTGATGTAGATGAAAATGCGGACCGAAATGGCCGACGCATATTGTGGATGTCGTTGTGCGGCCTTGGCATCATTATGATCTTGGGCGCTATCACGGGTCTCCTGTCTGCACATATGTCCGAAGGCGGCGGTCCGCTAAATATTGCTAGCTATACTGTTTTAGCGGCGCTCATGAGTGGCACCCTTTTGCTCGCTTTCGTCATCTGGAAATTGTTTCGCCAAATGAAGCGGAGCGACCAAAAAGTGCCGCAACGTGAAAAAGTCTACAATCGTTTCTTCATCGGCAGCTTTACATTTGGCGGCATCACCGGCCTCGTTCTCGCCCTGACCGGTGGTTTTGACGAAACCGAAGCCGGTCTGATTTCCAATGATGCCATGTCTCCCACGCTCGCGATCATCCTTTCCATCGCCATCGGCGTAATCGCGCCAGCCATCACCCTCTATTGGCACAAGCATGCCGTCGATGAGCAAGAGGAAGCCGCCTATCGCTTTGGCGCGCTCATCGCGATGTACGCCTTTTGGTTCATCGCGCCGGTTTGGTGGCTTCTGTGGCGCGGGGGCATGTTGCCGGAAGTAAATGGCATAACACTCTATTTTATGACATTTTTTGCTGCGACGGCAGTCTGGTTCTGGAAGAAATACCTATAATGAACGGTCCAAGTTCATCGAAATAGTTTGCTATCTTGCGTTACAGGAGAATGAGAATGCGCATTACTTTGAAGTCCTTATTGGCCGCCACTGCGACATGCGCATTGGCATGGGCAGCGCCCGTTGCAGCGCAGACAACGCCTACCGAGGCCCCGGCATCGACCACCGCGCTTGACCCGGTCAAGGCGGCGCCTGCGCTCAAGGATGTTGATCCTGCTTTGTGGGTGATTAAGGACGAAGACACCACCATTTACCTGTTCGGGAGCATCCATGTCTTAAAGCCGGGTCTTGGCTGGTTTGATGATGGCGTAAAGACGGCTTTTGATAGTTCAGACCAATTGGTATTGGAACTGGTCGAGCCGCCCGCCGCCGAAGTTCAAGCCTTGTTTGGCAAGCTGGCGATGGATCAGCAGGGCAAGACCTTGCGTTCCAAAATGAAGGATGCGGACCGTGCGGTGTATGACGCGGCGATGGGCGCGCTTGGCCTTCCAGCGCCCGCTTTCGACCCGTTCGAGCCATGGGCGGCGGGGATGACCATGTCGCTATTGGCAATCCAGAAATCCGGTTATGAACCCAATAGCGGTGTTGAAAAACAACTGACGGCAGCGGCGAAGGTCAGCAATAAGCCTATCGCTGGACTTGAAACTGCGGAATTTCAGCTTGGGGTGTTCGATACCCTGCCCGAGGCCGAGCAAATCGCGTTTTTGGTCGAAACGGCAAAAACGATTAATGAAACCACCAGCATGATGGAAAAAATGGTCGACATGTGGGGATCGGCGGACACCGAAAGCCTTGCGCAGCTTATGAATGAAGGGATGACCAGCCGGACATTATACGACGCCCTGCTGACCAAGCGGAACGCCAATTGGGCGAAATGGATTTCGGCGCAAATGAAAAAGCCGGGCGTGACATTCATGGCCGTTGGCGCAGGGCATCTGGCCGGTCCGACTAGTGTTCAGGCCTTGCTTCCATCCTATGGCCTGACTGCAACACGGGTGGCCTATTAATCTGTAATGTGTAAAACAGCGGAAGGTCGGGCCAAGAACGCCCGGCCTTCACTTTTGCGCAGGATAGATCGGGAAGACATGCAACTTGGCGAACCTGCCCCTAACGTGTTTCGCGCACGATCCTATTATCCCGGCCTGCTACCCAGCATAAGTTTCATCATATCCTATTTCGCCCTGCAAGGCGTGTGCACAGGCCTCATCATCGCCGCAACGCAAGGCGACCTTGCCACGCCAGCGCCGATGTCGATCATCGCTGGATTAGCGGCATCTGCGATCGCCCAACTGATGCTGATGTGGCTGTATCTAAGCAAAAATGGCCGGATGGAGGCATTGGGCCTATATGATTTCGGCAGTATCCCGCTGCATAAGGCAACGGGGTTGGCTATATCATTGGTTGCCGCCGCCATGGCGTTCAATTTTGTGTATGCACATTATGTCATTCCGGACATCGGCATGCAAGACGACATGGCGAAAATCCTGGCGGACATAGACCGGACGCCGCTGAACATGGCGACCATGTTCTTCGCCATTGCGATTGCCGCGCCCATTGTGGAGGAATTGCTGTTTCGCGGGTTGTTACAAAATGCGCTAGGGAAATATGTGCCCGTTTGGGGCGCGATCCTTTTGTCGTCCTTGCTGTTCGCCTTGGTGCATTTGCAACTATATGCGATCCCCGCTCTGATGACGCTGAGCATTGCCTTTGGCTATCTCTATCACCGCACGGGATCGCTGCGCACCAACATCATCCTGCACATGGCCAACAACGTCTTTGCATTGTTGATGACGCAGTTCGTAAATTAAACGACAACAGGCTCCAGCAAGCGGAGCGTTCCGGCGTCGGCATCGATTTCCGCCATGCCGCCCACGGGCAACGTAAATTGGTCAGTGATATGCCCGAAAAAGGCACCTTGATAGGCAGGGATGCCCAAGCTGCCCAGATGCTGCGTCAGCACGTCATTCAGGGTGAATGCGCCGTAGCTATTCCCCTTATTCACGCAATCTGTGCACTGCCCGAACACGACGCCTTTCAGGTTCTTTAGCACACCCGCCTGCCCCAATTGCGTGAGCATACGGTCAATGCGATATTCCGCCTCATCCACATCTTCGAGAAACAGGATCGCGCCGTCGAAATTGGGTAGATAGGGTGTGCCGACAAGCGCGGTCAGCACCGTCAAGTTTCCGCCGAGCAACTTGCCCTGCGCCTTACCCTTGCCTGTGCCCAACACGCGCGTGCGCCAGCGGCGTTGCGCCATCCGGTCTTCGTCGCCAACAGGGTTCGTAAACAACGGCGTCCCTGCCTCAAACGCAATCTCGCGATAAATGTCCCAAGACGCCTTGCCCCATGCGCTGCCCGCGTTCGGGCCATGCAAGGTCACAAATCCGCCCTTGGCCGCAATCGCCATATGCAAGGCCGTGATGTCGCTGAAGCCGGTCAATAATTTGGGATTGGCGCGAATGATGTTCCAGTCAAGATATGGCAACATCCGCGCGCTGCCCCACCCGCCGCGCACGGCAAAAATGGCCTTCACATCGGGGTCCGCGAACATCGCGTTGATGTCCGATGCGCGGTCCTTGTCTTGGCCAGCCAGATAGCCGAAGCGGTCCAGCAAATGGGCGGCGCGCTTGGGCTTTAGGCCCATGGCGACAATCGCTTCTTCCACCAACTGAATCTGAAATGGGTCATCGCTGGCTGATGCTGGCTCAATCAAACCAACGGTATCACCGATGCGCAGCCGTGCAGGCTTCCGCGCGCCCTTAGCCGCAGGCACGCCTGCAGCCAAAAGCGGCGGGGCCGACAGCATAACTGCCAGCCCCGCCATAATCTGACGCCGAGTTGCATGCATATCCATACCCGGCACGCCTTTGCTTAGAACTTCGCTTCGACCGCCAGGGTGAATGACCGTCCGCGTGGGTCAGCCACGCGTGGTTCCCAGCTTGAGCCCGCACCTGTGTTGCTGTCATAGGTAATCGCAAATGGCGGATCGGTGTCGAACACGTTCCGGATACCTGCGGTCAAACGCAGTTTATCGTTCATGTCCATAGCCGCCGACAGATTGTAGGTGACATAAGCCTTTACCCGCGCATTATAATCAGGCCGGCTTGCCGACGCCGGAAGCGCATTATTCTTATATCCGTTGCGATAGATTTGCGAGAAGCTGAATAGCATATCATCGACAGCATAGTTGATGAATGCGCTATGTTTCCATTTCAGGCCAAGATCGCCAGCATAAGTGAACACGCCGATCAGGCTGGAACCAAATGGCGCAGTCGGCAGGAACTTTTCCTTCTTTTTCAGAAGATAGGTTCCATCAAGACCAGCAGTCAAAACGCCGCCAAATGCATCGACACCACCGCGCAGCGCGACTTCAAGTCCTTGCGTACGCCGCGAACCGATATTGTCCGCCCGCAAATCCAACTGCGTAATCACGTTGCTTGTGCGTATCACCCGATCCGAAAAGGAGGATTGGTTCGCCAATAATTGGGCGATGGTCAGCGCACCGATGGTATTATCAACGGCGATAGACCAAAAATCGACAGACGCACTAAACTGTGGCGCTGGCGTGAATACGATACCGGCCGAATATTGCTCGGATGTTTCAGGCCCAAGATTCAGATTGCCGCCGCTCAGTGACGTTGGCGTGATCGCACCGCAACCTGCCGTAACGTTCACAACACCACCCGCAGGACATGTGCTTGGGTCTGTCAGGTTATTTCCAGGATTGGGCGATTCGGTGACGCCGTTAAAGATTTGGTTGAAGCTGGGCACGCGGAACCCTGTGTTATACGACGCCCGAAGCATGACCCAGTTCGTTGGCGAAAACCGTGCTGTAAATTTGGGATTAACCGTTGAACCGAAGCCCGTATAATCGTCGAGGCGAACCGCACCCGTCAGTTCAAGGCTTTCCAACACGGGCACCGACATTTCGGCATAGACCGCCTTCACATTTCGGTTTTTCGGCGTCAGCGCATTCACATTGTCGAATGCCACGTTAAAAATTTCAGCCTGCCCCGCGACTGCTGCGGGGGAACCGTTGAAGCTGTAAGTTTCACGGCGATAATCCGCACCCAGCGCGACTTGCACTGCACCAGCTGGCAAATCAAACAAGGAACCGGAGACCGAAGCATCAAATTGCTTCACCTCATATTGACCGCCATATAAGGTCGTACCTTCGGCCGAAATAGCGTCAAGCCCAGCTAGTGCCGCAGCCGATTGGTCCACCGAAAATGGGTTCAGGATACCGCTGTTCAACAAGCCGACAATGCCCGGGCGCGTTGCACCAGGCGCGGTAGGCGCGCGTGGATCAATGCCGCCGTTCGTGGCCCCTGCCACGCCCGACGCCGCAGCGTTGGCTGCGTTACGGAAAATCCCGGCATAATGATAACCCGTGCCGAGCACGGAGGATGCTTCGCTCTTTGCATAGGATGCGCCTGCGCGATAATCCCATGTTCCGCCCAGCGGACCTTCGGCGGTTAACGCGCCTCGAATTGTTTTGGTGTTTGTAACATATTCACGGTTGCCGCCGGGGATATTGCGCCAGCGATAAGCGATGGGCTTGCCGTAATTGCCAACCGCATCGACAGTCCGGTCACCCACGGCGCCGACAGCAGGAAATGTGCCTGCAATCGTGTCATATACGCTGTTATAGGTTGCCGCAGTGGTCGCGTTCAGCGGGTAATAAAGCGGCATGGTTGTGGCGTTGATCGAATATTGGTTGTTGGAAAACCGCTTCTTCGAATCCGCATCGGAGCCGGTTATTTCTGCCGCCAAGCGATGGTCGCCCAATGCCACTGTCGCCTTACCATAATAAGTCAGCGTTTGCAGCGGCTGTTGCAACACAGCAGCGCGGCCTGTGTCCCATGAACACGCAAAGCGTGCGCCCGGAACGGACCAAAGCACTTCATCATAGGCCATGCCGCCATTGACGGAATCACAACCTGCACCACCTGGCAAATCAAGCGGGTTGATACCGCCATCTGCGCGCGTCGTTGTTCCGGGGATCAGCAATCCGGGCAGGAAGAAATTTGCCGCGCTGTTCGTGGTCCCGCCAAGCAACGACCCGGTGGGTGCAAATATGCTATTCGGGTTAGCCGGAAACGCCGTTGCGATTGGCGTACCACGGGTATCCACCGAAAGCCCACGATTAGGTTGGTTGCCGTTCACAAAATCACGATCTTTGCCAAGCAGGCCGGAATTCCAGCTTTTGCTAACCGCACCCATGATGTTGAAACCTTGGGTGTCGAGGTCACCATAGCCAGCGGTCCCAGACAGGCGATAAATCGCGCTGTCATTACGTTGGGTAATGTCGGTGAAGCCGTTGAGCACCACACCTTGAAAATTCGATTTCGTGATAAAGTTGATAACGCCACCAATTGCGTCGGTACCGTAAATGGCGGACGCGCCATCCTTCAACACTTCAACACGCTCAAGCGCCGCAAAGGGAACTTGGTTCACATCGATAGCACCACCGGTCAGGCCATGTGCCGCCACACGGCGTCCATTGAGCAATACAAGCGTCGCAGCGGCGCCTTGGCCGCGCAAGTTGGCGGCCGAAAGGCCATTGGTGCCGCGTTGCGCGCCGCTGGTGACATCGCCATTGGAGGCGAGGTTATCCGCGCCAGTACCATTGGTCGACAAGAATGAAATCAGCTGTTCCGGGCTGTTAATGCCCTCACGCGATAGATCCGAAGGCGTAATGACCTGCAATGGCGCAGCGCTTTTCGTCGGGTCCTGCTTGATGCGCGATCCGGTTACGATGATGGCTGTACCTTCATCGCCATTCGTTTCCGCCGATACGGGCGGGGATGATTCTTGCGCAAACGCAGGCGCGCTCAGGCAGGTTGCCAACAACAAAATTGCGGTATTTGAATATTTCATAAATTCCCCTGTTATTCTAGCTCACCCCTGAGCCTCATTTTGCCTGCTCAACTTTAAGCATGTATTTGGAAAGCACGCTATTCCGCCCCATCGCGCAATGCAACAGACTTTGCATGCTTTTCACCCCTAAACTCATTATGAATTTACGAAATTTTACACGTTGTCAACTTGCTGGGTTGAAAAATGACGCTGCGTGGCGCAAGGAACGGCTATGCTGTCTCAAAAAACCCGCTACGCCCTTCGCGCTATGCAGCATCTTGCCGATCATTATGGCAAAGGCCCGGTTCAACTCGCCGATATTGCCGAGGCGCAGAAAATTCCGCCTAAATTTCTCACTGTTATCTTGTCTGAACTCTCCCGTTCCGGCTTGGTGGCGTCGCAGCGCGGCAAAGACGGTGGCTATTGGCTGGGCGTCTCGCCCATTGACATCAGCTATGGCGACCTCATCCGTATCATGCGTGGTTCACTGGCCTTAGTTCCCTGCGCCAGCCGCTATGCGCACGAAACGTGCAAAAATTGCGTCGAGGAAGCAAATTGCCGCACCCGCGCGCTGATGCTTCAGGTTCGCGACAAAACCGCCAATCTGCTCGACGGCATCAACCTGACCGATATCGTCGACGCCGACATTTATCTTCAGGCGGCGGAATAGGCTTTTGAGCAGCGCCAGCTTGGGCTGTGGCTAAACCGCTCCTTTGGGCCAGCCAATAAAATACCAAGGTGCATGGCGATGACTAATCATCTAAGGTCGCTTTATGCCTGAGCATTTGTGGACACTGTCAGTGCGAGATTTGGATGATTGAATATATTGCCAATATCGATTGGGCGGCGGTTGCGCCTTACATCGCCGTTGGCTTTGCCGCGCAGCTGGTTGATGGCGCGTTGGGCATGGCCTTTGGCGTGATTTGCAGCACTTTGCTGGTCAGCGTCATGGGCGTTGCCCCTGCACGTGCGTCGGCTGGCGTCCATTTTGTCGAGATGTTTACGACGGGCGCGTCTGGTATTAGCCATGTTCTGCACAAGAATATCGATTGGAAATTGTTCGCGCGCATTGCAATTCCCGGCGTCATCGGCGGCTGTACGGGCGCCTATTTGTTGGCCAGCGTCCATACCGAAGCGGCGCGGCCGTTTGTGATGGGATATTTGACGCTCATTGGCTTTTACCTTCTGTATAAAGCGTGGGGCTTCACGCATGCGCATAAGCCGCGCGATCCTAAGGTCACCATGCCACTTGGCCTGATCGGTGGCTTTCTTGACGCCTCTGGCGGCGGTGGCTGGGGACCAGTGGTGACGTCCAACCTGCTGATCCAAGGCGCAGACCCGCGCAAAACCATCGGCACAGTCAATACGGCAGAGTTCTTTTTGACCGTAGCCGTGTCGCTCACTTTCATTCTGACCATCGGGATGGAAGCCTTCACCGTGGTAACGGGTGGCCTTTTAATTGGCGGATTGCTCGCCGCGCCCTTCGGGGCAATAGTCGCTAAGCGTATTCAGCCGCGCATATTGCTATTCGCGGTCAGCATCGTGCTTATCGCAACGAGCCTATTCAGCCTCTACAAAGCGCTGGCGTAACGCGCCAACAAGCTTGCTTTTCATGGGCAACCTGCATATAGGCCCGCCCTTGCCGTGCATGGTCATCCCTGGAGGCGTGTCGGCAAGGTAACTTTTTTTGGAGAATTAACATGAGCGATCAGCTGACATTGTCGGCAGAGACGCGCAATGGGGCAGGCAAGGGAGCCTCCCGCGAATTGCGTCGTCAAAACCGAGTGCCCGCCGTTATATACGGCAACAAACAAGAACCCGAACTTATCCACGTTGAGGAAAAGGCGCTCATCAAATTGTTGATGACTGGCCATTTTTCCAACAGCGTCGTCGAGATCGAACTTGGTGGCAAAAAACAGATTACGATTCCAAAGGATGTTGCATTTCATCCTGTCAGCGATCGTCCAATCCATGTTGACTTCCTGCGCATCGTTAAGGGCGCAAAGGTCGATGTTGAAGTTCCCGTGATGTTCGTCAACGAAGGCGCGTCACCCGGCCTGAAGCGCGGCGGTGTTTTGAACATCGTGCGTCATGAACTTGAACTCATCTGCGAAAATGACAAGATTCCTGACGACATCCAAATCGATGTTGCAGGCTTTGACATTGGCGATTCGATCCACATCAGCCACGTAAAGCTGCCCAAGGGTTCGGAAAGCAAGATCACCGACCGCGACTTCACCATCGCGACCATCGTTGCACCATCAGCGCTCAAGTCGACCGATGGCGACACGACCGTCGAAGGCGAAGCGTAAATCTACCCAGTTCCCCTCCCGCGTGCGGGAGGGGAGTTTTGTCTTTGGTCATGTCCGGGGGACAGAGCTACAAAACTGGGAGGGTGAGGGAGCGCGTGGCATAGTCACCCTCCCCCAACCCCTCCCGTAAACGGGAGGGGAGTTAACGATGCAATTATGGGTAGGTCTCGGTAATCCAGGCGCCACTTATGCGATGCATCGGCACAATATCGGTTTCATGGTGCTTGATGCGCTGGCCGAGATTCACGAACTGCCGCTACCCGCCAAAAAATTCTTGGGCTGGGTGCAGGAACTTCGGCTAGGTTCCGAAAAAATCATCCTCTTAAAACCCGCAACGTTCATGAATGAAAGCGGCCGCAGCGTGCGCGCGGCGATGGATTTTTATAAGCTTGAACCCAAAGACGTCACCGTCTTTTACGACGAACTCGACCTTGCGCCATTCAAGGTGAAGGTCAAATTTGGCGGCGGCGCGGCGGGCCATAATGGCATCCGGTCAATCACAGACCATATTGGCGCAGAGTTTCGCCGCGTCCGTTTGGGCATTGGCCATCCGGGCAACAAAGACCGCGTCACCGGCTATGTACTCGGCAATTTCCACAAAAGCGAAATCGACGATTTGGTCGACCTGCTTGGTGCCGTGTCGGCGGAGGCCGATTGGCTGGCCAAAGGCGATGACGTCCGCTTCATGAACGACGTCGCCATGCGGTTGCAGCAGGATTAAGGCCGTTTAGAGATACTTGCCCCATCGCATTGGATGGACTTGCTGCCGAACGTCGCCTAGGGCCGCATCATATCATTATTGACGAGGACATTATGGGTTTCAAATGCGGTATTGTGGGCCTTCCCAATGTGGGCAAGTCCACCTTGTTCAATGCGTTGACGCAAACGGCGGCGGCGCAGGCGGCCAACTATCCCTTCTGCACGATTGAACCCAATATCGGCAATGTCGCCGTCCCCGACCCACGCTTGCAAACCATCGCCAAAATCGGTGGCAGTCAGAAGATTATCGAAACGCAATTGGGCTTTGTCGATATTGCAGGCCTTGTGCGCGGCGCGTCACAGGGCGAAGGCCTTGGCAACCAGTTCTTGGGTAACATCCGCGAAGTCGACGCCATCGTCCACGTTTTGCGCTGCTTCGAAGATGACGACATTCAGCATGTCGACAATAAGATCGACCCGATTTCCGACGCCGAAACCGTCGAGACCGAATTGATGTTGTCGGACCTTGAAAGCCTTGAAAAGCGCGTCCCCAACCTCATCAAAAAAGGCACGCAGGGCGACAAGGAAGCCAAAATCAGTGCACTTGTGTTGGGCCGTGCGCTTGACCTATTGCGCGATGGTAAGCCCGCGCGCCTCACCAAGCGCGACGATGCCGAAGAGGAACGGCATTTCCAAATAGCGCAGCTTTTGACCGCGAAACCCGTGCTCTATGTCTGCAATGTCGAAGAGGCGAGCGCCGCCCATGGCAATGCCTTGTCCGCCCGCGTTTTTGAAAAGGCCAAGGCTGAAGGCGCAGAGGCCGTGGTCGTCTCCGCCGCGATTGAGGCCGAAATCTCAACAATGCCGACCGAAGATCGCGAAGTGTTCCTCGAAGATCTTGGCCTCACCGAAACCGGCCTCGCCCGCGTCATCCGCGCTGGCTATGAATTGCTCCAGCTCATCACCTTCTTCACCGTCGGCCCCAAAGAAGCGCGGGCATGGACCGTGACCAAGGGCGCAACTGGGCCCAATGCGGCAGGCGCGATCCACAGCGATTTCGAAAAAGGCTTCATCCGCGCCGAAACCATGGCCTATGAAGATTATGTGCAATTTAACGGCGAAGCTGGCGCAAAAGAAGCCGGCAAATGGCGTTCGGAAGGCAAGGAATATCTCGTCAAAGACGGGGATATCATGTTGTTCCGATTTAATGTCTGAGGTGGGTGCGCTGGTTCATCGTCATCCCGAACCTGTTTGTGCGCTGCACGCCTTCGGCTCCGGGATAACATACCGCCATTGCGTGTTATCCTGAAACAAGTTCAGGATGACGAATTGGTTTAGATTTCAAAACGCTTCCAAGCACATCCCGTCATGCTGAACTTACTTCAGCAACTTACTTCCTCGCGCACTTCCGCCCAAAGAGATTCGCTGTTTTTTTGCTGTCTCAGTCGGCGGCGACATCGACCGTGTAATTGCACATGGCGGAATCGGGAGCGAGCTCAACCATATTTCCCCGGAATCGGAGGAAATGATCCGCGCCGTTTAATCGACGTTGCGAAGGGGGTATTTATGCGTTCACGGCCCAAGTGACGCTTGGCGCTTCATCCATAACGGATTGATATACATAACTTATGTATTGAAACTGACATCGCAATCCGATTTCTTCAACGCATGGGGCTCAAATCTTTGACGCGCCATCTGGAGAAATGTCATGTCGATCAAATTACGCGTTGTCGGGATATTGTATAATAATATTGTCACCCTGCCGAGCGGCAGCGGAACCGTAAAGCAAGTTTTGGATGCTGCTAGGGTGCAGTCGGGACCAGGGCGATATTTTGGATATGTGGCAGGTGCAACAAACCCTAGCCAACCTGGAACCATTTCGGTCACTGCCATTGCCGCAAGATACACACAACCCGTTAAAAGCGTAACATCAGGCAAAATCTATCCGGCCGGCCTATATTATTTAGCAGAAACATCCGCGGGGAATTCGCAACTCAGCATCTGGCAATATTACATCTTTGATAGCCAAGGCAGGGTAGTTGGTCCGAATGACAGCTATCCAATTGATCCGACAAACCCTGGCGGTGGAAAAATAAATTTCTTTAACGACTTCACCGCCATTGTCCCTGACGGAGGTTCATTGGTCTGGCGCTTGGTTGCTATCCCAACAACACCTAGAGCGGTGCCGGACGTCATTCTCAACCGTATGGGCCTTGATCTACCGGTGGATTGACGTCGTAAATAGCCCGCTTGAAGTGTCGCGGTAGGCAGAGACTATCGCGACATTTTAAGCATCTGAGATTTTGGGACGCGCATCAACGACAGCATAAACGCGACGAAACTCTCTGCTTCCTATCTCACTTGCGCCCGAAAAGCTTCTCCACATCCCCAAGAGCCAGCTTCACCCAAGTTGGCCGCCCATGGTTGCACTGGCCGCTATGCGGGGTGACTTCCATTTCGCGCAGCAGGGCGTTCATTTCGGTGACCGACAGCACGCGGCCGGCGCGGACGGAGCCGTGGCAGGCCATAGTGGCGGCAACATGGTCGATGCGTTCCTTGAGCGATAGCGCGTCGTCATAAGCGGCGAGATCGTCGGCGAGATCTTCCAACAAGCCCTTGGCGTCGCCATCGCCGAGCGCGGCAGGCGTTGCGCGCACGAGCATCGCGCCAGGGCCAAAGCGTTCGACGTCTAAGCCAAAAGCAGAAAGCTCGTCTGCGCGCGCCTCAAGCCGGTCACAAGCCGGTTCTTCCAATTCTACAACGATGGGCAACAATAATGCCTGCGACGGAACAGCGCCGCCCGCGGCCGCCATCGCCTTGCGCATGCGTTCCAGCACCAGCCGTTCATGCGCGGCATGTTGGTCAACGATGACAAGGCCGTCTTCGGCTTCAGCCACGATATAGGTATTGGCGACCTGCCCACGGGCAACGCCAAGCGGATTGCGCGCGCGGTCGGGCACGGGTTCATGCGCCTCGGCAGCCCTACCCCATAAGGGCGCAAGGTCTTCGCCGGGGATAGCGCCCAAATCGGCAAAGCTGCTGCGGCTTTCATAGACTGACGGATATGCGGGACGCTGCCCATAATTGCCCTGATACGCAGGTGCGCCCAAAGTGGCAGGCCGCGCAAAAATGTCGCCTTGCGCGGTCTGCATCGGTTCCTGCTGCCACGCCGCAAGTGCATCGGCGCTTGGTCGTTGCAGGCTGCGAAAGCCCGATTGATCCAACGCATGGCGCAGGCCAGAGACAATCATCCCGCGAATGAGCGCAGGGTCACGAAAGCGCACTTCGGTCTTGGCGGGGTGGACATTTACGTCCACTTGGGTCGGCGGCAGGTCGAGAAACAAGGCCACCACCGCGTGCCTGTCCCGCGCCAGCATTTCGGCATAAGCGCCGCGGACCGCACCGATGAGCAGCCTGTCCTTTACTGGACGGCCATTGACGAACAGAAATTGATGGTCGGCAACACCGCGATTATAGGTCGGTAGGCTGGCCACGCCGCCAAGGCGGACGCCATCGCGTTCAAAATCGAGCGCCACGCTGTTGTCGATCAGTTCATGACTGGTGAGCGCGGCAACACGTTCGGGCCGCATCGATGTTGGCTGCACCGCCAACGCCCGCCGCCCGTCATGTTCGACGACAAAGCCAATATCCGGCCGTGCCATGGCCAGCCGCTTCATCGTGTCGAGCGCGGCTGCATATTCGGCGCGCGCACTGCGCAGGAATTTGCGCCGTGCGGGCACATTGCCGAACAGATTTTCAACGCGCACCCTTGTGCCAACAGGCAGAGCGGCAGGACCCTCACCTGTGACCACGCCATGGTCGACCGTCCGCGTCCAGCCTTCGGCGCCTGCGGGCCGACTTTCTAGTGTCATTTTGGACACGCTTGCAATCGAGGGCAGAGCCTCCCCCCGGAAACCCAAGGTGGAAACCATCTCAATATCTTCATCGGGCAGTTTGGACGTCGCATGGCGTTCCAGCGCCAATGCCATGTCCGATGGGGACATGCCGCAGCCATCGTCGGTGACTTCCACCAGATCAATGCCGCCAGCGATTAAGCGCACGTTTATGGTCCGCGCGCCCGAATCGATGGCGTTTTCCACCAATTCCTTCAACGCGCTAGCCGGTCTTTCCACCACTTCACCAGCGGCAATCCGGTTGACGAGATTTTCAGGGAGCCTTCTTATTGACATCCGCAGGTTCCTAGCCCAAGCGGACTGTTCAAGCGACTCCTTAATCGTCCGAAATCCAGCCAAATATCTGTTTTTAAAAACAGCAAATTCCGCTAGGACCGCGCGATTATATGGACGCGCTCCAAAGGACTCTCACCAAACCGGATTGGGTGGATATTACATGGTATTTGGCAAGTTTTTCCGTTTCGCATCGCAGGATATGGCTATTGACCTCGGCACCGCAAACACAGTTGTCTATGTGCGCGGGCAAGGAATCGTCCTGAACGAACCGTCTGTCGTGGCGATTGAAACCATAAACGGTATCAAGCGCGTAAAGGCTGTTGGCGACGACGCAAAGTTGATGATGGGCAAGACGCCCGACAGCATTGAGGCCATTCGTCCGTTACGCGATGGCGTGATTGCAGACATTGATGTTGCCGAACAAATGATCAAATACTTCATCCATAAGGTGCATGGTAAGCGCCGGATGTTTAGCTATCCCGAAATCGTTATCTGCGTTCCATCAGGTTCAACATCAGTAGAACGGCGCGCGATTCGCGATGCCGCGTCGAACGCGGGCGCATCGGAAGTGTTCCTGATTGAAGAGCCAATGGCGGCAGCGATTGGCGCAGACATGCCCGTAACCGAACCCATTGGTTCCATGGTCGTCGATATTGGCGGCGGCACCACTGAAGTTGCTATCCTGTCCTTGCGTGGCCTTGCCTACACAACCTCCGTGCGTACCGGTGGTGATAAGATGGACGAAGCGATTGTGTCCTATGTAAGACGACATCATAACCTGCTGATCGGTGAAGCAACCGCAGAGCGGATCAAGAAGGATTTCGGCACCGCCCGTCCACCCGCCGACGGCATTGGCCAAACCTTGCACATCAAGGGCCGTGATCTTGTAAATGGCGTGCCGAAAGAAATTTCGATTAATCAGGGCCAAATTGCCGAAGCCTTGTCGGAACCGATCGGCACTATCCTCGAAGGTGTGCGCGTTGCGCTTGAAAACACCGCGCCAGAATTGGCGGCTGATATCGTAGATCAAGGCATTGTTCTGACAGGTGGCGGTGCTTTGATGGCCGGTCTTGACGAATTTCTGCGTGATGAAACCGGCCTTCCTGTCACCGTTGCCGAAGATCCGCTGACCTGCGTTGCCATTGGCACCGGCAGGGCTATGGAAGACCCGATCTTCCGCGGCGTCCTGCTCACCGCTTAAGGCGTGGTTAGGATGGCGCCGCCACCTCATCGGCGCCCCGGATTTTCCCGGAGGGCGCAATATGGCCTGTTCGCAACTTATGTGGTTGCGATTGCAGGAACGGTAGTGGCTGCCCTGCTTCTGACGATTTCGGTGGTCGATCCGACTGGATTTTCTCGGTTGCGAACCCTTGGCACTGAAGTAACTGCGCCCGTCGCGCGGGTGCTGAGCAAAGCACGCCAATCCACCCAAGCGGTAACGCACAGTATTTCGGCCTATATCAACGCAGCATCGAAAAATGAAACGCTCGAAAAAGAATTGAAGGCGAGCCGCAACGCGTTGATCGAGGTGCAGGCCTTGCGTGTTGAAAATGACCGGCTGCGCAGTTTGCTCAACTTATCTGACGGCGATATGCAGCAAGTGGCCGTCGGTCGCCTGATCAGTTCTACTGCATCAAGCACAAGGCGGGTCGCCACCTTATCCATCGGGCGTAACTTTGGCGTTGAACGCGCGCAACCTGTTCGTGGGCCAGCCGGATTGATCGGCCGCGTCATAGAAACAGGGCCAACGACCGCGCGCGTGCTGCTGGTCACGGACAGCGAAAACCTAGTTCCCGTCATGCGGGCCAGCGATGGTCTGCCAGCATTTTCGGCAGGCCTTGGCAATGGGCTCGTCCTGATCAAGCCGCTGAACCTGGGCGAAAGTCCTTTCAAGGTCGGTGACATCATCATTACCTCTGGCAATGGCGGGCTATATGGTGCGAATATCCCATTTGCACGGGTGATCCGCCAAACCAGCGACGGTGCACTTGGCCTGCCCTTTGCCGATCCTGCCAACACGCCATATGCCATTGTGATGAAGCCTTATCTGGAAGAGGCGAGAGCCGAACAGCAAATGCTCGCTCCAGATGGCAAAACCAAAGAGGTGGCGGAGTGAAAATTCCGGTCAGCGCCATTCGATTGCCGACACGGCCCGGGCGGGAATATGAAAGTCGTTTTGACCGCGAACAGTCCTTGCTCAAAATGCTGGCGATTCCGATGGCCTCCGTCATTTTGGCGTCGATGGTCACCACCCTGCCCGTTTTTAGCGCCGGACCTCTTTTACCGCCATTCGGGCTGCTGATGTTTTTAAGCTGGCGTCTGATGCGGCCCGGATTATTGCCCATATGGTCGGGCGTTCCCTTCGGATTGATGGATGATCTTTTCAGCGGCCAACCTTTTGGCAGCGCTGGCCTGCTCTGGTCGCTCGCGATGCTCATTGTCGAGATTATCGATTCTCGGGCCGTCTGGCGCGATTATCTGCAGGATTGGTTGATTGCCGCATTGCTCATTACGGCTGTGCTGCTGGGGGGTTGGTGGATTGCCGGCATCGCCCACGCCGCGCCTGAACCGATAGTTTTATTTCCGCAGATCATCTTGTCCATATTGCTATACCCGCTCGTTGTGCGAATATGCGCGCGTCTCGATCGTTGGCGATTAGCAACATGAAAATCGAAAAGCAGGTAACATCAGGACAACTTGACTTTACCTTCACGCGCCGCGCCGCTTTTGTGGGCGGCGTGCAGGCCGCAATTGGCCTGACCGTTGCCGCGCGCATGTCCTTTATCGCAGTTGCAGATAATGAAAAATACAAGCTGCTCGCCGAAAGTAATCGCGTCAACCTGACCATCATACCGCCGCGCCGCGGTTGGTTCATTGACCGATTTGGGAAACCAATAGCAACCAACCGGGCAGATTTTCGCGTCGACATCATTCCTGACCGGCTAGCCAGAAAAGACGAGACTGTTCAGGCGCTGGCCGAATTACTGGCGCTTTCCACAGACGATGTCGACCGCATCCATCGCGATTTGAAAGACGCCCAAGGGTTTCAACCGGTGCAAGTCGCCGACGGCTTGGATTATGACCGGTTCGCAGCGGTCAGTGTGCGCTTACCAGACTTGCCCGGCGTCAGCCCACGCCAAGGCTATTCGCGCTTCTACCCCAGCGGCGCAGCGGTCGGGCATTTGATCGGCTATGTCGGCACGGTGTCTGCCGAGGAATATCAAAAGAAGAAAGATCCGCTGCTGATTACGCCGGGGTTTAAGGTTGGCAAGGATGGCCTCGAAAAAACGCTTGAGGACAGGCTACAGGGCAAGCCCGGTGCCCAGCGGACCGAAGTAACCGCGCGCGGTAAAATCGTGCGTAACCTGACCACACGGCCCGAGACGCCGGGCAAGCCCGTCCAACTAACCATCGATATTGACCTGCACAATTACGCCGCACGGCGGCTCGGTCTTGAATCGGGATCCGTGGTCATATTCGATTGCCTAACGGGCGATATCATCACCATGGCATCAATGCCCTGTTACGATCCCAACAGCTTTTCCGACGGCATTGGCCGCGTCGAATGGAAAATGCTGAACAGCGACGACCATATCCCCATGCTAAACAAGGCGCTTCAGGGTCTGTATCCGCCGGGTTCGACGTTGAAACCAGTCGCTGGCCTTGCCATGATGCGGCATGGCGTTGACCCCGAAGAAATGGTCGTCTGCAATGGCGGATACCGGCTTGGCAATCGCGTCTTCAAATGCCTTGGGCGGCATGGCCCAGTCAACATGACCACCGCGATCATGAAAAGCTGCAATACCTATTTTTATGCGATGGGGCGTCGGATTGGCTATGACAATATCGCGCCTGTGGCGCGTGAGCTTGGGCTGGGTCAGGAATTTTCCTTGCCTTTCCCTTCGCAGCGTTATGGCACTGTTCCCGACAGCGCATGGAAAATGCGTAAATATGATCAGCAATGGACCGAGTCCGACACGCTCAATGCCGTCATTGGTCAGGGTTATATTATCGCCAGCCCATTCCAACTGGGACTGATGTCGGCGCGCATAGCATCGGGCTTGAACATACAGCCGGAAATTCTGATGGGCAAACGCGCCGCACCTGGGCCTTTGTCCTTTCCCAAGGCACATCTCGACGTCGTGCGCGAAGGCATGAACTTGGTCGTCAACGGTGATGGGACCGCCGTTCGCAGCAGGCTGCCGCTTGAAGGCATCGCCATGGCGGGAAAAACCGGAACAGCGCAGGTCCGCCGCATATCAGGTTCGCAACGTGGGCAGTCCGGCGAATGGAAATATCGCGATCACGGCCTGTTTGTGTGCTTTGCCCCAGTTGATCAGCCACGTTATGGCGCAGCGGTCGTTATCGAACATGGCATGGGCGGCGCGCGCGCAGCAGCCCCCATTGCCAAGGATGTGCTCACCTTCATCTATGACCGTGAACGGGCAATGGCGTCGCTGGTGGCGTTGGAGGCTGGATGGGGCGGTAATATCGAACAACGCATGGCTGCCAAATATGCCATGTTCCAAAACCAGCCAGCGCCACCTCCCCCATTGGACCCGTCGGCATGAACCAGATCGTCCCTGCCCCCATTGCCGCTTTGCCTTGGCGTGTCATTTTCATCCTGATGGCCTTGGTGGGCTTTGGCGCTGCGGTGCTCTATTCCGCTGCGGGCGGCCATTTTGACCCATGGGCGGGCAAGCATATGATCCGCTTTTTGGTCCTGCTCGGCATGGCCATCATCATGTCGCGGATGAGCCTGGAGTTCTGGAAATCGATAACTTTTCCGCTGTATCTGCTTTTGTTGCTGATGCTTGTCATTGTCGAACTCATGGGGTTTGTCGGCGGCGGCAGCCAGCGTTGGATCAACTTAGGCATTATCACGCTGCAACCGTCTGAACTGATGAAACCTGTTATGGTTCTTGCCGCAGCCTGGTTTTTCGATCGGCTTCCGCCCAACCGCATATTTGGCGTTGATGCCGTTTGGCCGCTGGGCGCATTGTTGCTGCTGCCAAGCGTGCTGGTGATTATCCAGCCTGATTTCGACGCGGCCATCGCTTATGCCTTTGGCTTGGGCGTCGTCGGCTTTTTGGCTGGGCTACCCCTTATCTATTTTTGGGGCGCGGGCGCGGGCATCGCGATATTTGCGCCCTTGGTCTATTTCTTTGGCCTCAAACCCTATCAACAAGACCGTGTTCTCATTTTCCTCAATCCCGAAAATGACCCCTTGGGGGCTGGCTACCACATTACCCAGTCGAAAATCGCCATTGGATCGGGCGGCATTTTTGGCAAGGGCTTTGGCAATGGGACACAAAGCCATTTGGATTATTTGCCCGAAGGCCATACCGATTTCGTCTTTGCCACCATGGCCGAAGAATGGGGCATCGTCGGCGGCTTCTTCATCCTCTTTCTTTACTTCCTGCTTATGCGCTGGGGCTTGGCCGTGGCGATGCAAAGCAAGACCCGCTATGGCCAATTGGTCTCCGCTGGCCTGACCTGCACGATTTTCTTTTACATCATGATCAACCTATTGATGGTCGTAGGCCTCGCGCCCGTGGCCGGCATTCCTTTGCCCTTTGTCAGCCATGGCGGGTCATCGATGCTGACGATGATGCTGTGCGTCGGGATTATCATGTCCATCGAACGCCACCCCGGCGCAAAGCGCGGCCAATTCCAATAAATGCAGCAAGGCGCGCTTGACAAAGCCCGCCAAACCCATCAAAGGCGGCGCTCCAAACGGGACTGCGCATCTGGCCATCCCGAAATGGGGACGCTTAGCTCAGTTGGTAGAGCAGCTGACTCTTAATCAGCGGGTCGTGGGTTCGAACCCCTCAGCGTCTACCATTACTTTCAATGACTTACGAGCCACCAGTAGCCCAAATCGTGGCACCATTCAATTTCCAGCAAGCACATAGCAATCACCGAGCGACGCTGCGTTGCGTAATCGACTTGCCTTTTTTTGAGTTCGGGAATGCCACACGAAACCAAGAACGCGTACGTCTCGTCATAAAACGCTGGCGGTCGAGTGGGGGTCCTTTGCGTCGCCACCGAGCAAGGTTCTCAAAACACCATCTGCGCTATCTTGTCGATTTCCTCCTCAACAAACACCCACCTCTCGATCTCCCGATCCAACAGCCGTTCCCGCGTCGGCTTGCGGGTATACTTGGACAGGGCCTTGCGGCGCGCCTTAGCTTTTTCGATGGCGCGATGGCCTCGATGTATAGGGCACTCGCGCTGCGAGCCGTAGGCCACGTTCCAGCCCTTCACAGAGGCGAAGTGTGTCTGTCCCGGTGGCAGCACCAGTGCGGTGCACCTGCGGCCTGTGCGCGGGCATAATGCGTACCAACGCTCCCCGCCATATGGTAGGGGCTGCTCCTCTAGCCAGACAACGCAGTTGATGACCTTGCCAAATGCGCGTCCTGTGATCCTCAGGCACGGCGAAGCTTCAAGGCAGTGCACGTCAGTTACCAGCGTTAGCCTCGCGGTGGTCTGGCCGTATTGGCTCCACACTCGCTCGCGACGGTCCATGCAGTGCCGCTGTAACATGCCGAGCTGCTTCAGGGTCGAGAGGTTGATGCGCAGGCAGTCATCGGTCGTCGGCCGGTTGCTGCGTCGCCCAGATCCAAAGCCGCCCATGTTCGCCTCCACAGATTAATCGAAATATCCTGCGTAAATGTCATATTTAATCTATTTTGTCGATAAATTGATTAAATGGACGCAGGGGCGTCAAATTACCGCAGGTAGAATTTTACACGTAAAAAACTGCAAGTTCACGGCAATCATGAAGGCATGAGCATGCCAAACTAACCAACAAAAGGTACAAAAGGGGGCTTTTGATGGTTTTGTCGGTTAGTTTTCATTTCTTCAAGTGGCTGCCGGCCGGAATTGGGCCGGGAACGGACTGTCCGTTTTATGAATGGAATCAGGCAATGCAGACGTTCGGCCGGAGAAACTTTAAGGCAGCAACCGCTAACAAACCAGACGTTTGAAGACAGAGATATTTTTCGTGAAACCGGCCGTTTATACACCCAGCGGCTCGATTGCTTGACCGGGCCTTTTGGGCGTAGATATGTCGACGAGATGTCGGCATTATGCTTGATTGCTGGCTGGGCAATATTCAGTTCGGCGCCAATATACCGCCAAGTTACGTGCACTCACCGCTTGTCTTGGGACGGCGCATTCAGGATAACATCGTTATTTTGTTGCACAATTATGCTTCGAAAGATCGACATATATGGTTCGATATCGGGCGCAACAAAACATTATATATACCTGATTTATAATTATTATTATCGATAAATGCAATTTTTCCCGCTTTCTGCAATCCTATCAAATCGGTCTCTTCTTGCACAACAATATCAATATCGCTATGTATCAGTTCGATTGGTGAGCAGGCGGGGCTTCGGAACCGCTCATACTCGAAACTATGGATGGTGCGCATTGGACGGTTTTTCCTGGATTGCAGGCGAGTGGGGAGTATCGGCAGCTTCTAAGATCGCGACGAGCGTCAACCCGGCAACGGGCGAGACCGTTGGGCTGTTCGACGATGCCGATGATCATTCGGTTCGTGCAGCGATAAGTGCTGCGTCTGAGGCGTTTTGTCACAGCGAATGGGACACGTCCCCTCGATTGCGCGCTTCGGTCTTGCTCAACTTTGCCGACCTGTTGGAAGCGTCCCGCGTGACCATCGCCGAACTGTTGACGGCAGAACATGGCAAGCCGGTCGGACAGTCCATGGTCGAGGTCGACCTCAGTGTTTCCGAGTTGCGCTATTATGCTGGCTTGGCGCGTAACATTTTCGGGCGTGTTATCGAGCTTGATTGTGACCTCTACTCGATGATTGGTAAGGAACCTGCCGGAGTAACCGCGATTATAGTGCCGTGGAACGCCCCGATTATTCTGATGATCCGTTCGCTTGCGCCGGCGCTCGCAGCGGGCTGCACTTGTGTTGTGAAAGCAGCGCCGCAAACGGCCTTGACCAGCGCCGCTGTATTGCGCCTGCTATCGCAGGTTCCCGATCTGCCCGCCGGGGTGGTCAATTCCTTCAGCGAGTCCAGCCATGATGGTGCAAAATTGCTGGTCGAGGATCCAAGGGTGCGAGTCATCAGCTATACGGGCAGCACACATGTAGGCAAACAGATTGCCGCTGCCGCGACTGCCACCTTGAAACGGGTCAATCTCGAATTGGGGGGCAGCGCACCTGTCATTCTGCTTGATGATGCAGACCTTCAGAGCGCAGTCCCCCAGGTTGTGCGGGCCGCCATTTTCATTTCTGGCCAGCAATGTGTCGCAGCCAGCCGTCTGCTGGTTTCCAATACGCGACTGGAAGAAGCAAAAGCCCTTTTTGCCAAGTCACTTAGGGAGATCGTCGTTGGGTCGGGATCCGACCCTGCCACGCAAATGGGCCCGATGATCGACTTTGCGGCACGCGATCGAATTCTGCGCTTGCTGGATGCGGTCAAGGAGCCTGATGAGATTTTGGTTCGAGGCGTGGTATTGGATGGACGGCATGCTGCCGGTGCATTTATTACACCCAGTCTGGTGCATGTTCGTGATCCGCAGTCGCAACTAATAACCGACGAGATTTTTGGCCCGATCCTGACCTTGCAGTCTTTCGATACAGACGCCGAGGCGCTTGAACGCGCCAATGCCAGCCGGTTCGGGCTTGCTGCAAGTGTGTGGAGCGCCGACCTCGCCCGCGCCCAGAGATTGGCGCGGCGGATCGAAGCAGGTACGGTATGGATCAACATGCACGGCGCCTTGCATCCCGAAGTCGAAACCGGTGGATATAAGGAAAGCGGTGTGGGCAGACTCCATGGAGTCGATGCAATGAACGAGTTTCTGCAATCCAAGCATACCGCCTGGACCACGAAGCAAGGAGCGTGATGGTGAGCCAAGCGATCGAGGCAGCGATCCAGAGGCAGGTCGGCAAGGCTTTAACGATCGAGCGCGCCTCTCTGGCTGCGCCGCAGCCGCACGAGGCAGTCGTCCGTATCGAGGCGTGCGGCATCTGTCATATGGACCTTGACGGTCCCTCGCTCTGCGCTCTGCCCGCCGTGTTTGGCCATGAAGGTGTAGGCGTTGTTGAAGCGGTCGGCACGGATGCACGGGTCAAGGTCGGCGATCGGGTAATTCTTGGCTACGGGTCCTGCGGCGCTTGCCCTTCGTGTACGCAGGCACATCCCTATTATTGCGATCAGAGCTGGGATGTAACTTTCGGCGGCAGGCGGCTGGATGGCAGTGCAACCCTTTGGGACAGTTCCGATGCCCCGCTTCATGCGGCGTTCTTCCAGCAGTCTTCCTTCTCAACGCATGCCATCGTTCCAGATCATTGTCTTGTCTCCATGCCACAGGACATCCCCGCTGAAGTGGGGGCCAGCATCACCTGCGGGGTGATGACCGGCACGGGAGCAATTCTCAACGTCCTCGACATCCAGGCCGGTGAAACGGTCTTGATCGTCGGCGCAGGGGCGGTTGGCCTCGGCGCTGTCATGGCTGCCCGCCGCGCAGGTGCAGGTGAAATCCTGGTGGTCGATGTGCGCGATGACCGCCTGATATTGGCGCAAGAGCTGGGTGCAACGGCTGTCTTTAATCCGCGGACGGGCGCGATGGATGCGTGGGTCATGTCGCAAACCGGACGCGGCGTCGGCAAGCTTTTGGAAACATCTGGAAATGCCACGGCTTTTGAAAGCGCGATCGCTAGCCTGCGCACGGGGGGACATATGGCCTATGCGATCCTGCCCAGCCCGATGGAAGAATATACGTTGAAGCCCATGCCGCTGTTCGAGAAGGCAGCCCGGTTTGAGGCGCTGTCGTTTGGCAACTCGGTTCCGCACGATCTGTACCCCTGGATGCTCGAATGGTGGCGGGCTGGCGAGTTTCCGGTCGACCGGCTGATCGCCACATTCCCGTTCGCCGACATCAACCTAGCAATGGAGCGCACACGCAATGGCGACGTCATCAAGGCCGTTCTGATGATGGAGTGCGTCGATGCGGCGTAAGCAGCGCAAGACACGCTTTCTCGGCAAAATAGCACTCGCCGGTGCTGGCTTGCTTGCCTTGCTGGGCAGCCAGGCTGGCGCGCGTCCCAATACGACCGCGCAGCAGCGACCCAACTTCCTAATCATTGTCGCGGATGACCTGGGCTATTCCGATGTCGGATCGTTCGGATCGGAAATCCGGACCCCAAACCTTGATCGCCTCGCACAGTCCGGTGTGCGGCTGGCGAACTTTCACACCTATGCGGCATGTTCGCCCACCCGCGCCGCCCTTCTTACTGGCGCCTCACCGCATAATGCCGGATTTGGAACGATGGCAGGCGACTGGACGCCACAAACCGAGGGCAAGCGCGGTTATGAAGCGCTGCTGACCTACCGTGTGGCCACGATTGCCGACATACTTGGCCGTGCGGGATATCGTACCATGCTCTCGGGCAAATGGGATATGGGCGGAGTGCACGACCCCGCCTACCGCCCAGCCGCCAGAGGCTTCCAGCAGCATTTCGCCCTCATCCAGGGTGCTGGATCACATTTCGACAACAAGGGCGTCTTTCCAGACATTCCTACCGTGAACTATGTCGAGAATGGCAAGGACGTTTTACCGCCAGATGATTTTTACAGTTCGCGGACATTTACTGACAAGATGATTGGCTATCTGGGTCAAGGAGACCAGAGCAAGCCCTTCTTTGCGATGCTGAATTTCACGGCGCCGCATTGGCCTTTGCAGGCTCCGGATCAGGATATTGCACGGGAGCGCGGCCGATATGCCAAGGGATATGGGGCAATCCACGCAGCGCGCCTTGCCCGCCAGCGTCGCATGGGCCTTGTCAGCAGATCGCAGGCCGCTGCCCCGTTCGACCCAGACTGGCCTTCCTGGAGAGACTTGCCACCCGACCTTCGCCAGCTCGAATCGCGTCGCATGGAAATATATGCAGCAATGGTCAGCAACATGGACCGGCAAATCGGCCGGGTTATGGCCTCGCTTAAAGCAAAGGGGCAGCTCGACAATACGGTGATCATCTTCATGTCCGACAATGGCGCAGATGGAGGCAATCCGCTCGATTTCGGAGGTGCAGATTGGTATCGCTGGGCGGAAAAAGAGCGTGACATGCGGTTTGACCAAATGGGTCGGCCAGGATCGCATGTCTGGTACGGCCCACAATGGGCCCATGTCAGCAATACACCATTTCGGCTAGGAAAGGGCTTTGCCACCGAAGGCGGAACACGTGTGCCGTTTATTGTGGCGGGTCCCGGCATCGCCGGTCGCAATGCGCTGAGCGGAGCATTCACGCAGGTTCTCGATATTGTGCCGACCGTGCTTGACTATGCCGGCATCCCCTCCCCGAACGGCCAGTTCGAGGGACGTCCTATAGAACGCCTCAAAGGCACCAGTCTTAAGCCTCTCCTCGCCAATCCGACTATGCCCGCATTACATTCGGCTGACGCGTTCTTTGGCTGGGAACTATGGGCACGCCGGGCTGGACGCCAGGGCGACTGGAAAATTGTTTGGCAGAACCCTCCTTGGGGACCAAAAGAACGCTGGACCCTCTACGATGTCGCCAAGGATCCTGCCGAGCAACACGATCTTTCCGCCAGCCATCCTGACGTCGCTCGGACCATGATTGCACGCTGGGATGAATGGGCGCGGCAGCAGGGTGTAGTCCCGATCCCCTATTTCCCTTCGGACTGGAGTAATGTCCGCACCCATTTCGACTGGCGACCCGCTGGGGCTACTTCGAAGGCGCCGCATAAGAAAAACCGCTAAAAGCAAAAGCCGACATTACGGGCGAGGAAGACAAATTATGACCACGAGAAGGAAGATACTCATCGCCGGTGGCGGGATTGGTGGAATGACCGCTGCCGGACTACTCCTGCAAGCAGGACATGACGTCGAGATTTTCGAACAGGCTCCCGCGCTTGGTGAGGTTGGCGCTGGGGTCCAAGTAAGCGCCAATGCTACGCATGTTTTGCGCCATCTTGGCGTGCTTGACCAGCTTGCCGCTATTTCGGTCCGGCCATTGCGCACCGAGTTCCGGCTCCACGACACAGCGGAGGTAGTGAGCCAGATTCCGCTTGGCGATACCCATGAAGATCGATTTGGCGCGCCCTATCTGCACGTTTATCGTCCCGACATGCTGCGCATCTTGGAGGACCGTGTTCGACAACTGTCTGCATCCGCGGTTCATCTCGGGAAGGCTTTGGAGCGTTACGAGGAAGATAAGCAAGGCGTAGCCCTGCACTTCACAGATGGCACTGAAGCGCGCGGTGAGGTGCTCATTGGTGCCGACGGGATCAAATCGGTCGTACGCGCGCAGATGCACGGTAAAGAGCCAGCCAATTATACTGGCAATGTCGCTTGGCGCGTCATGGTGCCAGCCGAAAAGCTTCCCTCCGATTTCCAACCCCCAATCTTTGTCAACTGGATGGGGCCAGACAAACATATGGTTGTCTATTGGGTTAATGGCGGCAGGTTTCTGAACTTCGTCGGCTGCGTCGAGAAGCCGGAATGGACACAAGAAGGGTGGGCTATCAAAGCCCCTTGGGAAGACATGAAGGCGGATTTCGTAGGGTTCCACCCCGATGTGCAGACTATGATTGACGCGGCTGATAAGGATAGCTGTTTCTGCTGGGCGCTTAATAACCGGCCACGCCTTAACTTCTGGAGCACGGATCGTGTAACCCTGCTGGGAGACAGCGCACATCCCACTTTACCCTATATGGCGCAAGGGGCTGTCATGGCCATTGAGGACGCGGCGCTGCTAATGCGCGTGTTTGATGAATTTGACGATACGAAAGCAGCCCTTAAGGCCTATGAACAGGCGCGCATCGACCGCACGGCACGGATCGTAAATGAAAGCTCGGAGCACGCCCGACTGTTCCATTTCCAGACGCATGAGGAGTTCCGCGAAGCTTTCGGCCGCAAGGATCCCTCTAAGGACCGTGGCTTATGGCTCTACAACTACAACCCGCTCTCAGTATCCCTGACCGCCCAGTAATCATGACCTTCAGCGTAATCGGTTGAAACGCAGAGCTAACAATTTTTGAGGAAACTATGACAGAATACACCTTCCAGCCGTACCCACACATTACCGTTCCCGTAGCCGGATCAGCACAACAGTTCCCGGTTCGGCGGATCTTTTGCGTGGGCCGCAATTATGCCGAGCATGCGCGCGAGATGGGTTTTGACCCCAACCGCGAACCGCCCTTCTTCTTCACCAAGCCGGCCGATGCAGTCGTACACGACGGCGCTACCATCCCCTATCCAACGCTCACCGAGAACTTCCATTACGAAGCGGAACTGGTCGTCGCGATTGGGAAAGAAGGTCGGAACCTGTCAGTTGAAGAGAGCCCATCCTACATTTGGGGCTATGCTGTGGGGAACGATCTCACGCGGCGGGATATTCAAATCCAAGCAAGAGAAAAGGGCCGCCCCTGGGATTGGGGCAAGGCTTTTGACCGTTCGGCCGTTATCGGCCCCATCCACCCAGTCGCCGAAGTGGGGCATCCTGCAAAGGGGGCAATCCGCCTGGCTGTAAATGATATTGTAAATCAGGACGCGGATCTGGCTGAGCTGATCTGGTCCGTCCCTGAGATCATCTCGATACTATCGCATTCGATGACAATCAAACCAGGCGACCTGATAATGACTGGTACACCGGCTGGGGTCGGTCCGCTTGTGCCGGGCGACGTGTGTGTGGTCTCAATCGAAGGGCTTGGCAATCTGACCACGAAGATTGGTCCGCGCGAATGACGATGCGCCTGCACAACTTCTTTAGGTCATCCACTTCGACCCGGTTGCGCGCGGCGCTCAATCTCAAGGGTCTGGACTTTGAATATGTGGCCTACGCTTTGCGCAAGGGCGAGAACCGGACGGCCGCCTACCTCGCGATGAATCCGGCCGGGCTGGTCCCCGCGCTTGAACGCGATGACGGCGTCGTGCTGACGCAGTCGCTGGCAATTATCGAGTGGCTTGACGAGACGCACCCGACACCGCCCTTGCTGCCCGCAGATGCGGACGGCCGGGCACGCGTGCGTTCATTGGCTTACATGGTCGCATGCGAGATACATCCGCTCAACAACCTGCGCGTCCTGAACCAGCTAGGCGCGCAGTTCGGGGCCGGGGATGATGCGGTCGCGCAATGGTTTGCTCATTGGGTGACGGAGTCGTTCGACGCGATCGAAGCCACGCTTGCGGGAAGCTCAAAAACCGGCCGCTTCTGCCACGGCGATGCGCCTACGCTCGCCGACATCTGCCTCTATGCCCAGGTCTGGAACAATCGGCGCTTTTCGATCCCACTCGAGACCTGGCCAACGATCGCAAAGATCTTCGGAGAGCTGGATGGCATTGCGGCCTTCAGCAACGCCGCGCCGCCCAACCAGCCCGATGCCGAATAATCCGGTCTAAAGGAGAGACAATATGAGCGAAGTGCTCGATCACACCTCGGTCGCCCATGCGATGCAGCCCGATGATACGCCCGAACTGCGCGAGCTCTACCGCGGGTTTGCAGAACAAAGCCTGCTACCCCTGTGGACGCAGTTGGGCGACCTGATGCCGATCCATCCTAAGTCCAAAGCAGTTCCACATGTCTGGAAATGGTCCAACCTGCTGCCGCTCGCCAAACGTTCAGGCGATCTGGTTCCAGTTGGGCGCGGTGGGGAACGCCGCGCGATCGGGCTTGGTAATCCGGGACTCGCCCCGCATGCCTATATCAGCCCGACGCTTTGGGCTGCGATCCAATATCTTGGTCCGCGCGAAGTGGCCCCCGAACATCGCCACAGCCAAAACGCATTTCGCTTTGTCGTAGAGGGTGAAGGCGTTTGGACAGTGGTCAACGGCGATCCGGTCAGAATGAGCCGCGGCGACCTTCTGCTAACCCCGGGTGGAAATTTTCACGGCCACCAAAATGTCACCGACCAGCCGATGACCTGGATCGACGGCCTCGACATTCCTTTCAGCCAGCAGATGGATGTGGGCTTTTTCGAGTTTGGTTCCGACCAGCTCACCTGTCTCGAAACGCCCAAGTACAGCTGCGGCGAGCGGCTTTGGTGCCATCCCGGACTGCGCCCGCTCGCAGGGTTGAAGGACACTGTGAGTTCGCCGATTGGGGCCTATCGCTGGCAGTACACCGACGCGGCCCTCAGCCAGCAGCTTGCGCTCGAGTCAGAAGGCTATCCGGCCACCGTTGCCCCCGGCCATGCGGCAATCCGCTATGTCAATCCCACGACCGGCGGGGATGTCATGCCGACGATCCGCCTCGAGTTCCATCGTCTGCGCGCTGGCACCGAGACCGCTACGCGGCGGGATGTCGGCTCAACCGTGTTCCAGGTTTTCGAAGGGACAGGAGCGGTCGTCATGAACGGCGAAACCCATGCCCTGGAAAAGGGTGATATGTTTGTCGTCCCATCCTGGATTCCCTGGTCCCTGCAGGCCCAAACGCAGTTCGACCTGTTTCGCTTCTCCGACGCTCCGATCATGGAGAAGCTGAACTTCATGCGGACCCAGATCGACGAAGCGTAACGACCAGAGAGCGATCAGAGCCGGACTTTAAACAGTCCGGCTCTGCGAATCTTGATTAGCTCGAGAACGGTGCGCGCTATTTGCCGCCTGCAACGGATGCCCGGTGAAATCCGCCATAAAGCGTCCAGCTGGTGATCTGGTCCGGATTGGAAAACCGATAGCGCGCAATGCGTCTGCCGGGATTATCCTTGCTATACTGTTCGACGAAGGCGTCACCATAGGTTTCATCGACAAACCTTTTGGAGAGATCAAACTCGTTGAAGTCGCTGACGGAAGGATCGCGCGGAGTGCAATTCGCGCGGATCAGCAATGCATTGCCGGTCATGGGCAGCGTTTCGGCTTCACCCATCGCCCAGTTGTAGCAGGATTCCTTTGTCCCTTCGGTTTCCGACGTCCAGATTTCCTCAAACGTCATTGCCTTCTCGTCGATCCGGATGCGGGCGGCCCGGCTGAAATTCTGGTGCTGGGGAACCGGGGGCTTTCCTGTGAAGGGAAAGGCCTGGAACATGCCGTTATCATAATAGGTCATCAGCCCGGGGCCATCGACATGTGGGTGATGCGGGCTGAACGGGTAACGGACGAACGGCCCTTTCGGCTTCAGCACCTTGGCCGCAAGGGCGCCGTTCCAGCCGGTCGGATCGCCGTAGATCCATTTCACTTCGCCAGACTTTCGGCTGATGCCGATGATGGCGTCCATCTGCTTCAGCGATACAATGATGGTCCCATTCTTCTCGTCATAGGAAACGCCATTGCCATGGGTCCAATCGAGGTGGCCCGGAAAGCCCCGCGTCATCCAGTAGGGCTGGAACAAATGAAAATGGACGCGCATCGGATCAAGGTGGTCAAAGCTGTCCCACTTCCACAGAATCTTGCCGTTCGCGTCATATTCGATGATCGCGTCCCCCATCACCATCTGCGCCTTGCGCGGCGCATTGGGATCGGTAACGCTGGTATAGTAATTGTCGATCCGCCGGGCGTTTGCGGACATTGCGATGAAGGTCCCCTGCTTTGTCAGATATGGCTCGTGATGAATGGTCTGGATGCCCTCAATTGGTATTGCGCCGCTCGACGGGTCTCGGTCAGGGCTTTGTCCGGCGACATATTCGCGTTTCACATTGCCGAGGACATCGATGATCCGGGTCCGCTGATCGGCCAGGGTCATCAGAATCCGTCCATCGGGCATCGACTGGATGCCCGCGATGCGCTGCGGCGACCTGTAATACCAAACGACCTCGCCGTCCTCGTTCAAGGCGATGATGAGCCCAAACTTGCGCTGGAAGTCGCGCTGGCGGGACGTCATCAGCGAGCCGCGCTCAAGAAAATTGCGCCTTACCGAAACGAAGGTAATGCCCGGCTCAACCCGTGCGCGATCGATTTCGACCGTGTCGATTTTGGGCCAACTCAAGCCAACATCTGGAGCCGCGGGTGCACGGTAGCCGAGCTTGTTTGGCAAGGGCGTCAACGTCCCTTTTGCGTTGCGCAGTGCAATTGTCAGGGTCAGGTCTGACGAGTGGCGGAAGCCGACAATCGGTAAACTGACGGAGCCGTCAGACGCGACAGGAGCCGAGACTCGCCAGCTTCTTTCCGGCCGCCCCGCCAGACGCTCCTGCACAGACACATCGACCGCAAGTGCGTTGCTGGCCTGCAATGTCACCACTGCAGCCAGCGGAACGGCGGGATTCGGGTTTGCGACAATGGCCGGTTCCACCTCGACGACCGGAGCAAGTGACGCAGCCAGCTTCGCTGGAGCTGAGGTTGCCGCTTGAACAGCCGAACCGAACTGCAAAAGGCCAAGGCATGCAAAAATGCCGAGAAAACCAGCCTTATGGAGAATTCTGGCTCTTCGCATATTCGCAAATTCCTTTGTTCAGCATCAAAGGCTGAATACTTTAGCCGGCCTCCACGACGCATATTGCATCGCCAACCTGCGCATCTTCGCCTTCCGGAATAAGAATTTCAACTAGCGTGCCGCCACCCGTAGCCTCAACGACCTGCGTTACCTTGTCGGTCTCGACCTCGTAGATCGCGTCGCCTTCTACGAAACTTTCGCCAACGCCTTTATGCCATTTGACGATCGTTGCCTCTTCCATATTCATGCCAAATCTGGGCAATTTGAGTTTGATTTTCACGATGGAAGGTTCCCGTTGGTTTTTTCGGGACCGTTTGTGGTCGACTAACGATAGCCACAAACGGTCCCGATCAATTACAATGATCTTAGAATTTGATGCCCAGTTTCACCCCATATGTTCCGGGTTCGTTTACAATACATTGATTGGTAAACGCACCGGCCTGAATCGTTTGGCAGAAGCGCTTGTCGAAAATATTCTTGCCGAACAGCGCCAATTCCAAATTCTGTTCCAAGCCGAAAAGATATCGAAGCCGAGCATCAAAAGTTGTGCGGCTCGGCAAAAAGCCATCTGCGGTGTTGTTAAAGCTAGAGAACTGACTGCTTGTCTGTTTGAAGCTTACCTGGGCGCTCAATTCATTGTCGCCGATATCAAAAGTCTTTTGTACCAACCCCGTGAAGGTAGCCTTTGGCGTGTGGGGAGTTCGCTTGCCCGAAAAATCTGGCCCACCCTTCTCTTCCGGAAGGAAGAAGCTGTCATATTTGGCATCGAGAAGCCCTACGCCACCCTGAACAAGCCAGCCACCTTCCGGTGCCCAGGTGAGCTCTGCCTCAATACCGTTAATGCTTGCCTTACCTGCATTAAGTAGCGCTGCTGCCCCCCCAATAAAGGTGAAGACCTGCTGGTTTTGATAGTCACTCACAAAACCGGCAACGTTCAACTGGAGAGCACGGTCAAAAAGCTGAAGCTTTGTTCCAACCTCATATGAAGTAATCTTCTCAGGATCCACACCCTTTTTGAGGTTAGCAATCGGTTGAGCAACCTGAAGGTTGTATGCTGGGATAAGGTTGAAGGTGCCTCCCTTAAAGCCTTTGGAGACGGTGGCGTAGATCAGCGCATCGTCGCTCGGTTTAAAATTCAGGCCGACCTTGCCACCCCAATTAGTCCAGGACTTGCCAAAAGGCACATCGCCTGAATTTTGAGCCGGATTAGACAAAGCGACAAGCGACGCCGCTTCAAGATGCGTCCCGATCGTGGGAGCGAAATTCTTCCAGTCGCCAGCCCCGCCTCCTGTGCGCCGATATGAACGAGCAGAGCCGCGCTTGGCTTCATCCGAATAGCGGATACCGGCAACTAGGCTCAACTGTTCAGAAAAATTGATGTCAAACTGACCATAAACCGAAGTGATTTTAGTCTTCTGGCTGAAGGTCAACGAATTAAGCCCAGTCGGCGGCGAACCGTTCCCGGCTGTCAATATGCTGCGAGCAACATGCCCTGAGTTTTCTTCATCAAACAGGAACAAGCCGCCAACGAAGTTGAAAGGCTGGTCCTTACCATTAGTCGCTATCCGGAATTCCTGTGACTTCTGATTGGTGTCAACATCATTGTGCACTTCTACTCGGCCGTTCGGACCAGAATCCACATCCTCCTGGCGGCTGATCGAATGATCGTAGACAGCACTGATAGACGAAAGCGTAACCGGCCCGACATCGAGTGCTATGTTAAGCGTGTTTCCAAAAACCTTCGAGTGCGCGAAGCTCTCAAAATTTGAATAGCTCTCTGTGAACTTGCCGGGCGAAACGAAGCCATAAGGATCCGCGCAACCGTTACCGGGCTGGCGGCTCGGATTGACGCAGTTTGTAGTTCCGCCACCAGGCTGCAAGAAACCAATTGGCAGGTAGTTGGGCTGCTGCCCGGTGTCATTGCCGTAGAGACCAGAGTAAACTACGTTGAAGTTGTCGGAGGGAGTGAATGCGAGTGACCCGCGCAGGGCATAACGATCGCGCTCACCCGCGCGCACACCTAGTGTAACATTGCGCTGGATGCCGTCGCGCTTCTGGTATTGGCCGGCCAGTCGCACTGCAAATGCGCCTCCAATGGGAGCACCTGCTGCACCTTGCAATTCCACCGCATTAAACCGCCCGTAACTAATTGAGCCTTCACCGTTGGCATCTTCGCCAACGCGGGCCTGACGGGTCGTGACGTTGAGCGCACCTCCGGTTGTGCTGCGACCAAAAAGCGTCACTTGCGGTCCACGAAGCACCTCTATCCGCGAAATGTCGAACAATGCAAAAGTATTGAGATTGGGCGAGTTTAGCGCAACTTCATCCACCACCATTGCAACAGAGCCCACCTGATTGAAGGTGAAATTCTGATCCTGAATACCGCGGATGCCGATGCTCGAACCAATACCGCCAGCTGGCTGATAATTGAGGTTGGGTGTGAAACCGGCCAGATCTTCGGTTGACGAAAGGCCAAGGCGATTGATGGTGGCCGCACTGAAAGCGGTGACTGCCACCGGAACGTCCTGCAAGTTTTGTTCGCGCTTCTGCGCGGTAACGATAATTTCTTCGACCCCGCCTGCATTGCGGTCGTTTTCGGGAGGATTATCCTGCGCAAACGCAGGCGTTGCAAGGGCTATAAGCGAAGCCGCGGCAAGCAATGATTGACCAAATGCAGATGACATAAATACCTCCCCATACACCCTTCAAATGGGCTTCGTCCTTCCTAATCAAGTTGGAAAAACTGTGCAACAATAATTTCGCACTGTTCGGCATGTTGCTTATTAGAGAATGTCAGTGCATCCCTCAAATGTCTAATTATGTAATTATAAATCAGTTATTTAACATTCACCCGCCTCTTTGAAGTGAATAGAAGGTCAAATCTGATTCTAAAAACATGTTGCACATATATTTCGTTTTATGCTCTTAGCCACCTTCCGATAGCGCGCATCAGGCAGGTGTGTTCGCGACTTTAGCCGCGTGAAATCGCGCAGGAACCAGAATCAGTGCGAAGGATGCAGCAAATGCCGCAATTCCAAACCACTGGACGACAATAAACGAGTTGCCGATCAATAGCGCAGCACCAATCGCCGGTCCGATGGCCAGGCCCAAAGTCTGCATTGCAACCGCAAAGGTCACCACCCGCCCTGAGCCATCAAAGCTCGCCATGGTCGCGAGAAGATATGGGTGCGTTTTGTTGAATCCAAAATTGTATACGCAGACAGCAATTGCGTAGCTCAACGCGGTGATCGATCCGTAAAGGAAGAACAGCAACGGCACGATTCCAGCCGAAATGGCAATTGCAAGCATGATCGCCCGCCCAAACCGCGCACCGACAATCGATGGGATCAAGGCACCGAGGATGCCCGCGAACTGAGCAATCGTAAGGCCAAAGGCAGCCTGACCTTCGGAGAGACCGCCAGAAATGGCAATGCGAAAGAGATAGGTCCAGATGACACCCTGTGCGAGAAAATAGGCAAACATCGCGCCGAGCGCAGATAGGGTCAGCACAACGGGAAACGATACTCGTGCTTCGGCACCCGCCTGGCGCGCTCCATCGGAAGTCGGCAACCAGCCTACCATCGCAAATCCCAGCGCAGCAAAGGCAGCAAAGAAAAGGAGCAGTCCCTGCATACCGGCATATTCGTAAAGGCTCGGCATAAACCCGAGCACGATTGCGCCGTACACGCCGGAAAATGCAACCAGAATGCCAAAATTCCTGTCCGGCTTGTCAGTCAGGCCTATTGCCGCAAATCCGATCGACACAATACCCCCGCAACCTAGTCCTGCAAGAAAGCGCATTGCACTAAATGACGTCAGGTCGCTGGTCAGCGTGGAACCAACCTGACCAGCGACCGTGAGGGCGATGCATGCAGCCAGCATGTGCCGCCAGTTAAAGCGCCGCGTGAGAAAAATTAGCAGAATGGTCATGGTTGCAAAGCCGGCCATTTCTATCGAGGCTATGAACCCGGCCTGTTCCTCAGAGAACCCCATGCGCTCAACCAGGCCTTGAACGAAACCGGGCTGGACGATGAAGACCTCGCCTCCCATCACCCCCATATAAACGCCCGCGGCAACGGCTCGGATCGAGGACGGATTAAATGCGGCATTCTGTTGGTCCATTGTCGGTTCACTCCCCTGGGTTTCATCATTGTCGCCGAGATCGATTGGCTAAGCGAGGTGTAATGATAGGTCAAGGAAGTGATGTGAATATTGTACAACAATAATGCACCGACATTGGCTTTGTTTGCTTCACCTTGCTTGTGCCTTTTTCTGGAAAATTTGACGTATATTTAGGAATACTGGATAGGTATTCCGATCTACCCACAGTTGACGCTCCTCAGCAAATGGTGCACAGAAATGGCCAATTCTCTACCTGGAGTTACAAAGTGTCACCCGAAATCAAGGTACGAAACTATCTCGAAAAATCCCGTCCAATGCTGATCGGAGGACAATGGAGCGAAGGTAGCGGCGGCGTTCAACAACTGATTGATCCAGCAACCGAACAGGTCATTGGCACAGCCGCCCTGGCTGCCGAGACGGATATCGATCTCGCCGTCGCCGCAGCTCGAAACGCGTTCGAATCCCCAAACTGGAGGCGCATGCCTCCAGCCGACCGTGCCAAGCGCCTTTGGAAGCTCGCCGAACTGGTCGAGGAAAATGCCGATGAACTTGCTTATCTGGACACGCTAAATGAGGGCATGCCGCTGGGCCTGGCCGAATTCCTCTGCGGCACTGGTCCGGCAGAAGCGCTACGCTATTATGCAGGCTGGTGCACCAAGATCGAGGGCACAACGACGGTAATCTCTATGCCGGACAGCCGACCGCAAGGGGCGTTCGGGCCAGCGCATCACGCTTACACCTTGCGCGAGCCGCTTGGGGTAGTTGGTGCCATCTCGCCTTGGAATGTACCCACTTTGATGGCGCTTGCCAAGATCGGCCCGGCGGTGGCGGCTGGCAATACGGTCGTGCTCAAACCCTCTGAGCTCACACCATTGTCCGCTCTGCGTTTGGGTGAGCTAGTAGCAGAGGCGGATTTTCCAGATGGGGTTGTCAACATTGTTCCCGGCACGGGTGCAATCGCAGGCGCGCATCTGGCCGCACATCAGGATGTCGACATGATTTCCTTTACCGGATCAACCACGACCGGAAAGGAAGTTGCGCGATTGGCGCTTGGCAATCTCAAAAGAGTGGGGCTCGAGCTCGGCGGAAAATCACCGATCCTTGTCTTCGAAGATGCCGATCTCAAATCTGCAATACCAGCGCTTGCCGAGGCAGTGTTCATGAATTCTGGGCAGATCTGCTTTGCTGGCACAAGGGTCTATGTTCAGCGAGGAATCTTTGAAGCCACCGTAGAGGGCGTTGCCCGGATTGCAGCAGCAATGAAGCTTGGTCACGGGCTGGATCAGGGAACGGAATTGGGACCACTTATTTCTGCGCGGCAACACCACGAGGTCATGCGATATATAGATGCCGCGCGTGCGGGGGGGGACCGGATTGTCACAGGTGGCAATCGATTGGCTCGCGACGGCTTCTTTGTTGAACCCACGGTGATCGTTCCCAAATCTGTCAATTCCTCCATTGTTAGGGACGAGATATTTGGACCGGTCTTGTGCATGATGCCATTCGACACGCTGGAAGAGGCCATCGCACTTGCCAACAACACGCCTTATGGTCTGGCTTCGGGTGTGTTTACTTCTAGCTTGTCGACTGCTCATCGCGCCGCAGCGGAAATCCGCGCCGGTTCGGTTTGGATAAACTGCTACGCTATGCTTGATGAAGCCATGCCTACAGGCGGCTATCGGCAATCAGGGTGGGGCCGGGAGGCAGGCCGCCAAGGCATCGAGGAACTGACGCAGACCAAGAGTGTTGTCGCCAGTCTCTGAACCTGTTGACCAATTTTTCAGATGACCTAGGGATAGTTGATTATAACAAGTGCCAAGGGACAATTGTTTTGCCAACCGCCAAACTGCGTACATATCATACGATCCGAAAAGCCATATTGAGTGGGACGTTCCTGCCCGGCTCACATTTGCGAGAAGAGGAACTTAGCGAACTATGCAATACAAGCCGGACGCCGGTACGTCAGGCCATTCGGCGACTGGCTGACGAAGGTTTGGTGACGATTGCCGCTAATAAGCGAAGCTATGTTGCTGATGTCGATGAAACCCATGCAGAGGAAATCTTCGATTTGCTGGCCTTTCTGGAAAGTTATCTCGCTGGCCTTGCTGCCACACGCATAACACCCGAAAAGTTGACTGAATTGCAATCGATCCTCGATCTGCAGAAGCAACTCATTGCTACTCATCCCGAGGATGATCAAAGGTTTCTTGAGCTCAACATCCAATTTCATCGGCTGATCCATCAGGCCGGGGGCAGCCCGATTTTGCTCGAAATTGCTGCTCGCGTAGAAAACTTTACGCAGAGCCTCTACCTTAAACATGGCCGCGCGACCGAGAATGCCGGATCGGTCGATCAGCATGAGCAACTGTTCAATGCATTGGCGAGCGGAGACAAGACACGAAGTGAACTACTCATGCGACTACACGTCGAATCCGTCCGTAAGGAATGTCGAGAAATCTGGCTCGATCTGAATGACCGCAGAGATTAAGTTGTACAACAAAAATTGAGATTACATAAGAAAAATCTCTGATAAATAGGAATTTATCAAAAGATATTTTGATTTCGAATGAATAATTGTTGCACAAATTTGGATTCCCTGCCACTGCAGCGACAACAGTTGCAGCGCCTCGGGAACACAAATGAGCCATCCGGATACCCGTCATAACTCCACGCCAGGATCAGAACGCCTCAGAGCCATGCTCGAACGCATGCTGCTTATCCGCCGAACAGAAGAACAATTAGGAGCTGACTCCCGCGCTGGCGAGTTACCAGGAAATGTTCATCTATGCGCCGGTCAAGAGGCTATTGCAGTAGGAATCTGCAACCATCTTTCCGATAGTGATTATGTTGGTAGTACCCATCGTGGCCATGGTCACTTCCTTGCAAAAGGTGGTTCAGCTCGCTCTTTGATTGCCGAGGTCCATGCTAAATCGACTGGGGCTTGCGGCGGACTGGGCGGTTCGATGCACGTCACCGATTTGTCCAAAGGCATGATCGGCGCCAATGGTATTGTTGGAGGCGGTATAGGCCTGGCAGCGGGAGCAGCGCTTTCGGCACAGGTCGCAGGTAAAGGGCATGTCGCTGTCGCTTTCTTCGGAGACGGTGCCTCCAGCCAGGGCATTTTGCCTGAAGTCTTCAATATCGCTGTCTTGTGGAAGCTGCCGCTGATCCTGGTGTGTGAGTACAACGGCTATTCCGAATTTTCAGCTTCCGGCACAGTAAATGCAGGGGAGATCGCCGACCGCGCACGGGCCTTTGGTATTCCGACCGAAGTGATCGATGGCAATGACGTAGAAGCCGTCTGGACTAGCGCTGGCATCGCAATTGAGCGCGCGCGAAAAGGTGAAGGGCCTAGTTTCATCGAGGCCAAAACCTATCGCTTGCGCGGGCATCTCGAGGCTGAGGACGGCTTCCTTCAGGCACCCTATCGCAGCGAAGAAGAAATTGACCAGTGGCGGACCCGCGACCCGATCCCGCGGCTCGTAAAACGCCTTACCGAGATGTCGGCAATGTCAGATGCCGATTTCGAAATTCTGGAGGCTAAAGTTGCTGCTGAGGTCGGCGATGCACTCCAGTTCGCCAATGAAAGTGAGCCGCCAGAAATGGAGCGCGTGCTTTCATCCGTATTTGTTGACCAGCGTCCGTGAGGCACACATGGCTAAAATGAGACTGACCCAGGCCATCAATGCGGCCTATTTTGAAGAAATGGAACGGAACGAACGGATCGTTCTGTTCGGTGAAGACGTTGAAGTCAGCATGTTTGGGGACACGCGCGGGTTACACGCCAAATTTGGAAGCAACCGCATCCGCAACACGCCGATCTCTGAATCGGCCATGACCGGTATGGCTGTCGGGGCCGCAATGGCGGGTACGCCCGCCATCTGTCACCTCATGTTCTCCAATTTCGCGCTGACCGGGTTCGATGGCATTGCCAACCAGGCAGCAAAGTTGCGCCTGATGACCGGCGGGCAAGCACAGTTGCCGGTAACCTTCGTTGCAGCAATCGGCGCCGGGACGTCCACCGGAGCGCAGCACTCCGACACCCCCTATCCGATGTTCATGAACCTCGGGGGAATCAATATTGCCGTGCCAGCAACACCTGCCGATGCCAAGGGGCTGATGAAATCGGCCCTGCGCGGTTTCAATCCGACGATTTTCCTGCTTCCACGCGTACGTGGGGCGACGTCAGGCGAGGTTTCCGAAGATCCTGATTTTCTAGTTCCTTATGGCAAGGCCTCGGTCATGCAGGACGGTTCCGACATAACGATCGTTGCAATCGGCACTTGCGTCCATCATGCCATTAGAGCTGCGAAGGCGCTTGCCGAAGACGGCATTTCGGTCGAGCTTATCGATCCGCGCACCTTGGTGCCGCTCGATACCGACACGATCGTCGCTTCGGTACGGAAGACCGGACGTCTGGTGGTTGTCGACGAAGCACGCGACCGTTGCAGCGCTGCCAGCCACATCGCTGCGGTTGTGGGGGATGAGGCGTTTTCGTCGCTAAAAGCCCCGATCAAACGGGTGACTTCTCCCAACATCCCGATGCCCTATGCACCTGCTCTGGAACGCGCGCTATTGCCGGACCCGGACAAGATTGTCGCAGCAGCTCGGCTGACCTTGGCTAGCTGAAACAAATGGTTATTGAACCCCTGCATATCGGTTTCACCGTTGCTGATGTGCGAGCGATGGCCGTGTTCATGCATGATTGCCTTGGTTTTGAAGTCACTGACCCCCGGCGCCCGCCTGCGGCCTCGATCGAAGAGGTGACTGGCGTGATCAGTGCGGATGTTGAACTAGTCTATGTATCCGCGCCCGGGCTAACGATGGAGCTCCTCCAATATTCGTCCCCGCCGTCCGCAACCCTAGCGGGTGGGAGACCGTGCGATGTCGGCGCGGCACACCTCGCGCTCAAGGTCTCCGATGTCGCTGACCTTGTACGACGTGCGTCGGTTTATGGCTTCGAACCGGCGGCACCAAACCTACCTGTAATCGCAGCAGGCCCAAACCAGGGCATGCGCGCAACCTATATCAGCGACAGGTACGGCTTCACGATCGAACTGATGGGAGGCTGAAGTGCCCCCCCTCGAAGGCCAGTCAGCGATTGTTACAGGCGGATCGCGCGGGATCGGCGCCGCCATTGCCTTGCGGCTGGCAAGAGATGGCGCTCGCATCGCTGTTTGCTACCATTCAAACGAGGCCGCTGCGACATCGGTGGTAGATCGCATCATGGTGAACGGAGGAGATGCGCTTCCCATCAGGCTCAACATGGCCGACAGGCAGAGCATCGAACTGGCGATAGGACAATGCGTCGATCTCTTCGGTAGCTGCGACATACTCGTCAACAATGCCGGCATGGCAGCGCTCGGCTCAGCCTTGACAACCAGCGACGAACAGCTCGACGCATTGATGAAGGTCAATCTCCATGGCCCGCTGGCGGCAGCACAGCTTGTCGCAGCGCACATGATCGCCCAGCGACGCGGCCGCATCATCAACATCAGCTCGATAGGCTCGCTAGGCACCGCGATTAACGGTGTTGCCGGATATGCTATGACCAAAGCAGCGCTCAACATGCTCACCAAGCGACTGGCGGCCGAGCTCGGCGAGTTCGGGGTCACAGTCAATGCCGTCAGTCCCGGAATGATTACAACTGACCTCAACGACGCAACGCATGCCGACCCGCAATTCCGCGCTACGGTCGACAATCCCGCTGCCACCACCTTGCTGCGGCGCAATGGCCAACCCGAGGACATTGCCGGAGTGGTAAGCTTTCTTGCTGGGCCAGACGCCTCTTTCATTACAGCCCAGGTGCTGACCGTCGATGGCGGCCGCAAGGATTTTCTGAGCCGGTCAGGATAGAGAGGCGGATACGACAACCATGACTGATATAGCCAACCGTGTAGCGTTCATCACCGGAGCGGGCGGCGGCCTGGGTGCCGGGATTGCAAGAGCGTTAGCCGGGGAAGGAGCCTCGCTAGCCCTGGTGGATATCAATTCTTCGTTGCTTGCAGAACGCAAAGCCGAATTTGACGAACTGGGTGTGCCGTGTGAAACCCGCACGATCGACATTTCCGATGCCGAGGCAGTGAACGCCGCCACGATCGATTTAACGGCACGCCTCGGTCCGATCACCTTGTGTATCAACAACGCAGGTGTGGGCTACGTCGGAGCGCCGCTGGACGAGGTTCCACTACGCGATCTCGAGTGGGTCTTTGCAGTCAATGTAATGGGAGTGTTCAACTGCCTCAGGGCACTGGTGCCTGCAATGCGACACGCGCCACGCGGCGGCCATATCGTCAATATCGCGTCGATTGATGCCTTCGCGGCTGAAGAGGACCTGCATCACGCGCCTTACTGCGCCAGCAAGGCAGCCGTCGTAATGCTATCGGAAGGCTTGCGCAATGACTTGCGCGGGACAGGGATAGGTACAACTGTGGTTTGTCCAGGACTGGTGAGGTCTGCCTTGCCCTTTTCCGCGCGCAACCGGCCCGAACGGTTCGGTGGGACTTATGCCCGTGCAGGGGCCGATGCATTCGCAAACGAGATGGCGCAATCAGGCATGGATCCAGACATGGCGGGCCGGATCGTCACAGAGGCAATCAAGCAGAGTCGGGAACTCGTCTTTACCCACCCCGAATTGGGCGAACGTCTTGCCCTCCGCCAGGCCTCTATAAATGAAGCTTTAGAATGGTCCGCGGGGATCAGGGTCGCCATCGGCAAACCCTGATCGCCTGTTTCATCCCTCTTAGAATGAAACCCCCAGAGTGACACCATAGGTTCGCGGGTCGCCCACGAAGCCGATACTAGTTCCGATCGCAAACTCCTGAAGGTTCTGGAAATAGAGATCGTTGGTTAGATTCTTACCCCACACTGAGAAGCGATAGCGCTGGCTTTCACCAAATTCAAATGAGGCTGTGGCATTTAGCAAAAAGTAGCTTGGATCGGTTACATAGACTGGGTCAACCGCTCTTTCGAGCAGGTCGAAATTGCGGCTACTGGTGTAATGGCCATCAATCCCGGCCGACAAATTGCTACCGTTGGCAAATTCCCACTCCTTACGAATGCCCCCGCCTAGTGTCCATTCAGGGGCGTTAGTCAGTGGACGCCCGATCGGGACAGCCAATGAGCCGCCAGTCAAGGCTGCCAGACTGTCGGCTTTAGTTTTGCTGTTGAGCCAAGCGACGGAAGCATCCATTTGCCAGCCGCCTCCGGGAGAAAACTGCATGTCTAGTTCTGCGCCGAAGGTTTCGGAGCTTGCAACGTTGACCACCGTTGATACGACATTGCCAGATCCATCAGTGTAGCTGATCTGTTGCTGCTGATCCTTGTAATCGTTGTAGAACAACGCGAGGTTCGTAATCAGCATACGGTCCATCAACTCGGATTTAAACCCAAGCTCATAGGAAATCACTGTTTCGGGTTCGGCTGGCGTGAAGAATCCACCATTACCGATCGCGTCGGGTGAGTCAGTGAATTGGCCGGCCTTGGCCCCCCGTGCAATATGGGTGTATACGAGCAGATCGGAATTGGGCTTGTATTGCAAACCAACCTTCCCACCCCACATGCTCCAGCTTTTCCCGAAAGGTTTGGGATAATTTTGGGTCTGCGGCAGCCGGTAAGCGCGCAACGCGTCAAACCGAAATGCGTCGGCATTGTTGATGTCCAATGCGTCGAGCCCGACAGCGAACTGGTAATTGGCCAGTCCGCTCTTCTTTTCATGCACATAGCGCAGACCACCAGAGAAGGTCAGCTTATCGCTGATCTCATAGTCCGTCTGAACAAAGGCGGAATAGGCCTCAGTATCGTGGTCGACTTTATTGTTATCAGAAAATGCGACGGTAGGATCGAAAAGGGCAACCGGGACTGCTGTCTCGAATTTCACGTTCTCCCAAAAGCCGAAGCCACCGATCATCCATTTAAAACGATCTTCATCAGGCGAGGCCAGACGCAATTCCTGCGACCATTGCCGGGTCTTGGCGTACTGTCGGAAGTTTACGAAAGCGATTGGAATCGAGTCTGAATCCTCCCAGTGATCATAGGTATTCGATTCATATGCGGTGATTGATGTCAAATTTGCGCCGCCGAAGTCTTTGCGCACAGTAATCGAACTGCCAAGCGCTTTGATGTTGTCGCGATCGTTTCGGACATCGGATTGTACGACCGCAGGGTTCGAAATGGTAGGATTGTCGAAGAAGTCGACGCAGCCTGATGAAAAATTGTTAGTGTCGATGTCAGTGCACGGATTTAGGCTGACGGAATCGGCCAAGAGCCCATGGCCCTTGAAGCCCCTCTGACCACCGTTGCTTTGACCGCCATGGATATCCAGACGGATATCGAGGTCGTCGGCTGGCTCCAGGACGATCTGTCCGCGCAGCAAGGTTTGGTCTCGATCACCTTGCCGATCGCCAGTCGTGATGTTATTCCAAGGCCCCTTAGTGTGCAGCGATTGCAAGGCCAGTCTGAACGCGACCTTCTCACCAAGCGGAGCACCAACCGCTGCATTGACGTTGATGCTGTCAAAACGGCCATAGCTTACATCGACATAGCCATTTGCCTCTTCGTCAATCCGGGGTTTACGAGTTACAAAATTAACCGCGCCGCCAGTCGTATTGCGCCCATATAGGGTGTTTTGCGGGCCTCTAAGAACCTCGACGCGGTCAAGATCGAAGGCATAGAGCCCGCTTGATTGGGGTGAATTGATTACAACATCGTCGACGAAGGTAAGAACCGGTTGCACGCTGATCGGTGAAAATGACAGAAAGTTTATCCCCCGTATCGACAGTTGCAACTGCCCCGCAGATGCATTCGAGGCGACCGAGATATTGGGTATGCGCTGGAACAGATCCCGCGCCTCAACAATATTTCTTTCGCGAAGAGTGTCACCCGTTAGCGCTGTGATAGCCAGCGGCACATCCTGAATATTTTGAGCGCGCTTGTTTGCCGTAACGATGATCTCCGACCCGGAATCATCCGCCTCTTCTAGGGAAGCATCGGCCGCGCCGGACTGCGTTTGTGCAAACACTGCCGTCGGCATCGCAAACAGCGACACCGATGCAAGCAGACGGAAAGCGATTGACCGAGACATGTAGAACTCCTCATTTTTCTAAGCCTCGCGAGTCTATCGCCAATCAATTGTTGTGCAACAATAAAATACATAATGAACGAAATCGATAAGCTTTTTTGCACACATTAGCCAACATATCATGCTGCATACTACCTTAATAATGTATATTTTTTATGATGTTATTTTAAAATCTCGAAATGAGAGCCGCGCCTTGCCAATGAATTCATATTGTTCTACAGTTTGGGCAATAAAGGAAAATTACTGGGAATTGACGATGCAGGAAAAATCGAATTCGGATGGTCAGGGCGCGTCAGCATCAGAGACGATGCGGCTTATCGAGCGCGCATCACACGTGATGTCGAGCCGACAAAGCAACGTACGTGCACTCGCCGAGCCTTCGATTTTCGTTGAATCAGGACAAGGCCAGCGCGTCTGGGACGTGGATGGCAAGGAATGGCTCGATTTCGCCATTGCAATGGGGCCAGGGATATGGGGCCATGGTTGTCGCGAGTACCTTGATGCCATCCATAACCAGCTCGACAAACTGCTCTACGTCCAGTCTGGCGCCTGTCAAAGCCGCCTCGAAGTCGAACTGGCGGAAAAAATTGTCGAGCACGTGCCGAGCGCCGAACATGTCCGTTTTCATTTGTCAGGATCCGAGGCCGTCCAGATGACATTACGCCTAGCAAGGGCCTATACGGGAAAGTCAAAATTCGTCCGCTTCGGTGGTCATTACCACGGCTGGCTGGACAATGTCATTGGTGGCGTGGTGGATCCCACGGCAAATGATCTGCCTTACGCAGCGATCAGCGATAGCGACCCGTTCTACACCGAGGGGCGTGCCGAGCACGCGCTTGAGGAATCGTTTCTGATCCCCTGGAATGACATCGGTGCGCTGAAAACGCTTCTGGAAAATCACGCTGACAAGATCGCCTTACTGATCATGGAGGTTTTTAACAGCAACGGAGGGGGTGCATCACCAAAGCCAGGCTACCTCGAAGAGGTCCAGCAGCTCTGTCAGCAATATGGCGTATTGCTGTGCTTCGACGAAATAATAACCGGCTTCCGAACAGCGATTGGTGGAGCTCAGTCGATAGTGGGCGTGACACCAGACCTGACGATTTTCGGCAAGGCAATCGCAGGCGGCATGCCGTTAGCCGCTATTGCGGGACGAAAGGACATCTTTGACCTGTTCAGGCAGAACAAGGTCATCGGCGCGGGCACGTTCAATGCATTCCCGGTTTCGATGGCGGCCGGCCTCGCGACTATCCGGATGCTAGAGGACGGTGGCGATGAACTATATGCGCGCCGCAACAGCCTGCAAGCCAGATTGGAAGCTGGGCTGCGGGAGGCTGCGCAAGCCAATGGGCATGATCTTGTGACCTTGGGCCTACCAGGCAATTTCTGCACGCATTTCACCACAAAGGAACCAATGTGGACCAGCGCGGAAATCGGTGCGAACGCCGATGCTGGGAAGGCCATGCGATTCCGCCAGGGATTACGCGAGCAAGGCGTCATTCAAGGGCTGGGTAGCCGCTGGTTCGTGTCATTCGCCTTGACGGACGAAGATGTTGAAGCAACTATCGAATATGCAGCGCGCGCCATGGAAAGGATCTGACACTGCTTGAACGTCGTGATCTCAAGATACTCGTTGCCGCACTTTGGGCGGACATGGCGGCTGCGCAAACCGTTTTCATTCAGCCTGCGTATGTCGACACTCTGGCACGATATGGCCGGTTAGGCGCGGAGCGCGCTGGCTATATACTCTCATGGGAAATGACGGCCTTTGCCGTCACCACGATTGCAATGGCCTTCTTTGCACAGAGGTTGCCGTGGAAGCGTACCATTTGGGCCGCTTTGATAGTCATTGCGTCAGGCAATATCCTGAGCATGTTTCTCACCGATTTCCAACAACTCCTCGTCGTACGCATCCTTGTCGGCGGCGCATCGGGCTTTATTGTACCTCTTGCATTTGCCACCGTAGGACGGCTGGCCAATCCTGAACGGGCATTCGGACTGATGATCGGCATTTTGCTTGTCTACGCTGCGCTTTTCCTCGGAATAATGCCTTGGCTGACATCGTTCGCAGGCGTTACCGGATTGTTCGGCGGTATGTTGTTTACCTGCATCCTTGCCGCACTGGGGATGCGTTGGTTTCCTGACCACTTCAGCCCAGAAGACAGGGACGCCCGGAGCAAATTCAGCTGGCCCTCCAAGGAGCACAGACTGGCATTATTAGGGATGCTACTTTACTTTGCCCATCTAACATCCTTCTGGTCGTTCGCTTCGGTTATAGCCGAGAACAACAGGATCAGTGAAGGCTCCGTTGCGGTGGCTTTAGCAACATCACAGATCGCTGGGATCTTTGGCACTATGTTACCCGCCGTTTGGGGGGATCGCATTCCAATCATTCGAGCACTTGCGATTGCGGTGCTTGGGTGCGTGGCCAGCGTCGCCATCCTGTTGGTTCTAACCGATGCCACAACCTTCCTGTTGGCCGTCCTGCTGTTTCATTTCGGCTGGAATTTGGGTCACTCTTATCTGCTTGCCCTGTTTGCAAGGCTCGATCCCACGTCGAATCTGATTGTCATGGCTACCGCAATGCAGAAAGTCGGCATCGCCGTCGGTCCAGCTATTGCTGCGGCTGTATATGGCGTCAAGGGCAGCGACTGGGTAATGATTGCTTCGCTTGTCCTTGGCCTTACTGCAATGGCTGCACTGACACCTGCCACCAGAACGCGTGATGTCGCAAGGGAGCAGGAATGACATGGTTGCGAACCTCCTGCCGCCCGATCACGCAGGAATGCGTCATATCCCCGGCGGAACCTTCACCATGGGATCGACGCATGGATACCCAGAGGAAGGCCCAACAAGGCAGGTCAAGCTCGATAGTTTCTGGGTCGATGAGGTCCCGGTAACCAATCGCAGTTTCGCCCGCTTTGTTGAGCATTCTGGGCACATCACCACTGCGGAAATCGCACCCGATTCCAAAGACTATCCCGGCATGCTTCCCGAACTGGCGCATCCCGGATCGCTTGTCTTCAACAAGACCGGCCATCCGGTTCCGCTCGACCAGGTCAACCTTTGGTGGTCATTCACGCTTGGCGCGGACTGGCGGCATCCATGGGGCCTAGATAGCGATCTCGATGCACTCGACCTTTGGGACCATCCTGTTGTCCATGTCTCATGGCACGATGCTACGGCATTTGCAAAATGGGCAGGCAAGAGCTTGCCGACCGAGGCCGAGCACGAATATGCCGCGCGCGGTGGGCTGGATGAAAAAGAGTTCGCCTGGGGCGATGAACTCGCGCCCGAAGGGCAAATGATGGCGAACTACTGGCAAGGCCAGTTCCCAATTTCAAATACGCTCGACGACGGTTGGGAACGGACCTCGCCAGTAAGGAGTTTTCCCGCCAACGGCTATGGGTTGTTCGACATGATCGGCAATGTCTGGGAGTGGACTTCAGACTGGTGGGTTGACCAACACGACCTACTCCATCGGAAAAAGGTCCGGAACGCCTGTTGCTCTGTCAGCAATCCGAGAGGCGGCAGCCTGCGCGATAGCTTTGATCCCAGCCAACCCCAAATCCGGATCGGCCGCAAAGTTTTGAAGGGTGGATCGCATCTTTGCGCTGCCAATTACTGTCAACGCTATCGTCCGGCTGCGAGACACCCGGAAATGATCGACACTTCGACCAGCCATATCGGTTTTCGTTGTGTCATCCGACGCCCTTGAGGACTGCATTAGTCCGCCGGAAATTCACACTGTTGGATCATCGTAGGCAGCTTTCTGAATGAAGCGCAGCTTACCTCAAATTCTAATTCAAAAGCCGCCATTCCGGATCGCCCAACATGTTAGCCTTCTCCAATGTGCTTTTCTAGCGTCCGCCTTTGTAATGGCCAATTAGGACGCAGAATGACTGGAATTGGGCGCAAAGCGGACATTGCGTTTTAACGCTGTCCGAAGGAGCTTTTCGCGAATGGGCAATTATTTATCACGCAGGCTCCATGTCAGCCGCCGTGCGGCCTTGGTTCAAAGCGTTTTCAATAACGACCGTCGAAATCTACATGTAAAAAATTACACGTTACCGTTGCTGTATTCAAAGCGCTCCGGGCGAAAAGAACCGACAAAACCATCAAAAGCCCCCTTTTGTAGGTTTTGTCGGTTTATATTCGCACAATCAGGTCGTCAGATTGCCGGTCTTTGGGTTGATGTAGTAGCGGACAATTGGTCTGCCGCCGGTTTCTTCGGGGCGCATGGCGAGCCAATGCGCGTGTACCAACGCATTGAGGCCCCTTTCTACTTCAGCCTTATCCTTCAACTGCGACCACCCTCGAGCGTAGATATCTCGGGCAGTGAACCCGCATTTCAATTTCTTACTTTCAATGAGTTTCCAAATCAGTTTTGCCGTATCGACTGGAGCGGCCTCGGCTGCGGCGTAAACCCGGCGTGCGTGAGCTTCAAGGTAGTCCGCCCAACGAATTGCCATCGTGATCGCTTCCGCCGACACGCTTCCCGTGCCACCGGACGCAAGATGCAGGATGAGCGCTATCCGAGGCACCAGACCGCGATACTTTGACAAGTGCGCAGCCAGTGCAGGCGATAAACTGTTTCCGCGAACCTTCGTTTCAAGACCTGTCCGGTATTCAACGAACAAGCGCCGCGCTTCATCTGTGAACCGAAGGTACGGCACCGCGCTCCCATCTTCAATAGTAGCCCCGACGTCTTGTGGCCGAAGCTCAGCCAAGCGCCGGCACATTTGGAATGCCCTTTCTTGTGCAGACTTATCACTGGGGCTGTCCATTGATACCCAGTGCGTTATGTTGTCCGGCCACACCAGTATTTGCAGGCGCTGAACCATGCCATCATCGAAGCTGGACAAGGAACCTGAAACGTAATTAGCAATCCGGCTAGGTTGGGCCGTCCCGAACATCGAAATGGTAACGGATGGAACATACGTGGTGCCCCGGCCTATCCTGTCGAAGGTATATGCATCCAGACCACTCCAGCCGGTCATCAAAAACCCACGGTCCGCAGCTTTTTCCTTGCGATCAAGGTCTGCCAGCAACGATAGGAGCTCGTCACGGTGGTACATCACGCCGGTGGGGTTATCGGCACACATTTCTCCCAATTTCTCGACGGTCGCATTGCTGGTAAAATATCTCTTGAATTTCGGTTTTTCAGGAGGATCGCCGATTGCCATGTATGCTTGCATCAATGCTGCCGGATCGCCCGTCTCTTTTGCTTTTTTCTCAGCCGAAGCCTGCTTCACCTTGTGAACAGCCAAAGCCAGTTCATAATCCTTGTGCTTCTGCTTGTTGGCAACCATCGCCTCGCCCTCAAGTTCAGCGAGCGGCGCAAAGACTTCACGTATCGCGGGACTTTTTAACGCGCCGGGCGAAGCGACTATACATCCCCATAGGTTGGCGGGTTCAGACCAGTTGCTGTTCTTCTCTGGCTTTATGACGATTTTTCGGCCGATGAGGGCGCCCAGCATCGACAAACCTGCACTCGCTGCAAAATCCAGAGGCACGCTCATCCTTGCTGCAATATCCTTGAACCATGGTTGTAATTCCGAGGGGAGCATATCCTCTTCCAAATTGGGAACTGCCAACAATGCATCTGGTAAAGGAACAGGGTCTGGCCATGCTATTTCGTCATCAACCGAGGATGCAATGTTCCCCTCAGTATCGCGGTAGCCAGACGCCTTGGCCATCTTGATGACGGAACGCATAGTGACCAACTTCTTGCCCGGCTTCGGCCTGAAGCTATCCCACTGGTGGCGCAGTGCCTCAGTGCCGGGGTAACTGTCACCATCGCTCGACCAATCGTCCCACAGGTCGAAGCCCGTGTCGTCGCCGTCACACTCGTGCTTCAATGCCATGCCAATGAACAGCCACGGCTCGCGGCCCATGCTCGGGTCAAGCGCGGCCAACAGGCCTTGCATCTTCGTTAGGGTTAAGCCGAGACGCGGCTCTCGCCCCGCCATGAAGTCGTCGGGGTCGAACACGGCCTGACTGCGCGCGCCAAAGCGCCGCTCACACAGGGCGCGCGTGACCTCGTCAACGTCGGCTATCGTGTCTTGATTACCGATCACGTCGCACGCGGGCAGAATGTTGCCGGTAAAGGTGACAAAGCCAGACGAGCTGAACGTCTCGAAGCCGTAGTCGTCCATCGTCGTCGGGGACTTGTGGTTGCCCAGATCTCCCTTCAGCGCGGCGCGGATGCCCTTGCCACTTGGACTGTACTCGGCGTACGTGCGGCTGACGATGCCGCCGATCTCGGCGGGCATGTTGCCTGCGGCGTCGACGCAGTTGTCGAAGTCGAGGAAGGTGTAGCCGAAGTCAGGCAGCGGCGCGAAGCCGACGCCGTCATAGCCCATGCGCGCTGCGGCATCACGCGCTGCGGCGAAGGTAGTCAGCCGCGTGCGATCGGTCGGCGAGCCTTGCTGGCCGTGGCGGCGTGTGCCATCCACCCAGTACGGGATCTTGCGCGGCTTGACCTCTCCGCTGAAATACTGATAGCGCCACATCAACCAGCCGGGTACTTCGTGCAAAGCTTGAGGGACCTGCACCTTGCGGATTTCAGGCGCGATTTTTACGACGCTGTCCATTCGCTCCTCCTCAAGAATATTCCTGCCTGCTCGGCTGCTAGAGCTTCAGATAGTCGCAATGCGAGATCGTATCTGATGAGATCGAGATAAGGCACGCCGTAAATATACTCAATTTCAAGCGCGCGCTCTAATGGAACCCACCCCTGCTTTTGCCACCGGCACACGGCCTGACGCGGTATCCCTAAGAACGTCGATAGTACTGAAATACTCCCGGCCCGGTAAATTACCTCATTAAGCGCTATAGACTGTCTTAGTTTATGGCTAAAAACGTAGCATTGCTGCGACGCGATTTTGTCACTTATTTTCATGATATTAACTCCCCGGAACAGAGCTGTTTGGACTGCACTGCCCGTTTTGTTTTAAATTGGATGGGCAATCAGATGCCCCTTCGTTTCCTGATTGCGCCATTTTATTTGTCTGCGGCGGCAGCTTGAGCGGTGGATGAGAAGCGGCGCTGTATGCGCCACGCTTCAATGTCGGCCGGGTCATACAAGACCTTACCGGTCTTGCCGGGGGTCTTTACGAATGCGGGGCCTTCGCCACGAACGCGCCAGTTTTCTAAAGTTGCCGGGCTGACCCCGATAAAAGCCGCAGCTTCGCGGCTTGGTATTAATATATCCATAAACGATACCTCACGTTGGTGACCGCGGGTTGCGGTGAGATCGTGAGAACACAGCGAGTGTAAATGTCGCGAAACCAGCGCTAAACTGCGACGGACCGAATGAATAATATCAGATACTTATGGACGAAAGTGCGACGGCTGGTGCGACGAAAGTGCGACAGCTATGAGTTGTGTACCAATTTCATACTGTCGCTGACGCGCCACCCATCAAGATAGCGTTCTTTCCACTTTCCGAAGGTAGATCGCCCGAGCGGTTCACCTGTCCGCTTATTTTTCGGATCAGCGTGCCACTTGAGATAAGCGCGATGCAGGGCAACTGAACCCAGTGGGTCTTTGGTTGGGTTAGTAATTGCAATGTCGATGAACTTTAACGCGTCAGCCTGCTGTTGGGTTAACCGCTGTTGCTGCCACCTTTTCTTAGCGGCGCATTTAGGCTTTTGGTCTGTTTGTTCGATCTCAATCTTGATGGCTTGCTGCAGGCCGGCCAACTCGATCTTCAACCCCGAAACCGTCCATTGCTCAAACCACCCGTCGCCAACTTCCATTTGGACAGTCAATTCGCCAGCCGTCCAGTTGGGCTTACAATTGGTCACGGCATCGTGCCAAAAGTCGCTTGGAATATTGTCCGCGATGTACATCGAAAGACCGCCGTCATCACTGCAAGTGACTTCGTGGCACTGGATTTGGATTTTTCCGTCCCGCGCCCAATAAAGGAGGGCATTAGCATCTACCTGCAGCAACTTTCCGGCCATTTCCTTGATGGCTTGCGATGGCGTCACCCAAGTCTTCCCGTCACTCATGCCCTTATCTCCGATAGTTGCAGCACATTGGTCTGGTCGGCTCCGGTCAGAAGGCCGGACAGGTGATCCGCCCAAGCTTGCACCGCAACCGCCTTCTCGGCAGCCCAATCATATCGCTGGTAAACACCGGCCACGCCGCCCTTAGAGCCACTGACGTGGTTCAGAACTGCCTCAGTCACTTCGAACCGCACACCCAGTCGCTGAAGCCCTGTGGCCAGCGTACGGCGCAGGTCATGCAGTCGCCATGGCGGTGGAGCCGAGGCATCGTCCTTCGCGGCAAGCGCGGCTATCGCTTTGTCCAGACGCGCCTTGGCACGGCTGTAGCCGCTAACACTGGTATTCCCGGTCGTACTGAACACAAGGCCTGCCTTCGGCCATCCAGCCGACTTACCCTGCCGATTGGCGATGGCATCCAGTTCGGCAACCGCAACGGTCGAGAGGGGCTGGCGAGCCGCTACGCCGTTCTTCGACCTGCTCGGGGGCAGCACCCATATCTGGGTGCCATGATCAAGCTCCGACCAATCAAGCGCAGCGACTTCCTCACGCCGTGCCCCAGTCAAGATCAACAGGCGGATAAGCGGCCCGAAGGGGTAACCTAGCTCCGCCGTCGACTTCCACACAAGCGACATCTCATCGTCGTCGAGAACCCTGTCACGCGACGGGGCCTTGGCAGGTGCATCCATGCCGTCAATGGGCGAACGATCCAGATCGCCTTGGTTCACAGCCCACCGCATCATTCTGCGTAAGGTCGCGAATAGCAGACTAGCCGTCGCAACTTTATCGCGCGCGCCTGCAAGGGCGGCTGTGATATCTTTGCGTGTTATATCGGGAAGCGCCTTGTTACCCAGAACGGGCACGGCATAGTGGCGAAGCAGTGACAATGCATCTCGATGACTGGATGGCCAAGCCTTGATCAAATAAGCTTCGTGGAACCGGTCCACGTAAGCGTTGAATGCTAAATCGATCGCAATGCGGTTGGTCTCCGCTTTGACCCGTTGCGGGTCGGATCCTTGCGCGACTTTCAAAGCAAGCACTTCAGCCTCGCGCCGGGCTTGCTCCGCAGTCAGCTGTCCATGACGTCCTATAGTGTACCGTCGCGCGGGTGAACCCCTACCGCCCATACGGTACTGGTAAATGAAGACCTTCGCTCCCTTGGGCGTAACCTTGCAGCCAAAGCCGGAAAGGCGGTCGTCCCAAAACAGGATGTCTTTCACTCCGGGCAGAGCTGCGTCGACGAAGCTTTTAGTTATGCGCGCCATGGTGATTGCTAGAACCTTTCTCAGCAAGCACGATAGCGATAATTGCGGTAGACTACAAGGAACTTGAGTGGGCATTATGCATGAAAAATATACGATTTTATGCCGTATAATGAACCTGCACCGCGACATAAGCAGCTAACTCTTAATCAGCGGGTCGTGGGTTCGAACCCCTCAGCGTCTACCATTTTTCAATAACTTAGTGGTTATTTCCGAGTAGCGACTAGCTCTAGGTAACAAGCTAGGTAACAGTTCAAACTTTTCTATTCCAACAACTCCTCTGACGGGTGCGGCTTGGCGGGCAGTTGGTCCATCAGGGTGATATTGATAATCCCGCGTTCCTTTGGATAGGTCCATCCGCATAGACCCCGCCAGACAATCCACGCGAGCGAGTTACCTTCGCCTTGCCAGCTTAGTTTCTCAACGCTGTCGGGGTCGAAAAGTAATAACGGCGAATCGTTTACGTTGCATGTTTCATAATTGGAACGAATGGCTGTAATTTGCCCGCGAGCGGTCCGACCGCTTTGCGCCCAATTGCCGACATTCGTCGCCGAATTAGAAGTGCCCGGAAGCGGACCTTCATTTAGGCTGAGATTTCTAATGGAGCGTTGGACGAGCGGTACAGTTTGCTGTCGGTTGACCAAATCGAGTGGCTGCAAGTTATTGACGCAATTCAGGATCAACGGCTTAAGTCCAAATTTCATGTATTTTCAAAACGTTTCTGCTTGAGAATGTAGCATGGAATTGCATAAATGCCTGGACGTGAACTAGCCCGTCTCAATCTCTAGGCTGTGGCTCTGGATTAATCCACGGCTCTTCTTGGGGCGGACGGTCCGGATAGCGATCTGGCTCAATAGGCGGCTGTTCGATGGGCGATTGGTCTGGCCGTTCACTAGGGTGCCGGAAAGGATATTCGGGTGGTTGCGGCGGACTGTCGGGAGGATCGTCCGGTTGTTGCTGGTCATACCCCATCATTTTCACCTAACCAAAAACATTCGGCCTGTGGCCCCTTGCTGGTTTACGACCTCTCGATCGGCAACCAACCCGGACAACCACAGGCCTAGCCAAATGTGTCATCGTCAACCTGTCAAACCCAACGCGTTCACCGAAGTGAGGATTTGGAAAAGACAGTCGACTCGGCATCTGACAATCAAACAATGACCCATCACGCCGCCTGCCGAAATACGTAGATTCCACGAGGGACAAAATTCAGCGCGCTTCGACCCGCGCGTCGTCGGAGATCTTCTCGCTTGGATGAAGGATGACAGTTGCGCCCTTTCGTAGGCCGCTGAGCAACTCCGCCCTCTCGTCGTTCATCCACCCGATCGTGACCGGTACTAACCTAGCCCTGCCATTTTCCACAGCAAAGACTGCCCATTTGCCTTTGTTGCGAAAAAGCGTGCTGACCGGCAATTGCAAGGCGTTGGCGCTTTCCCACTCGACGGCGCGGATTACAACGCGGTAGCCATGGCCAAGCTTAGCCCATTTTTCCGGCGGATCGGTGATGTCGATCATGACATTCACGCGCTGCTCCTCAACGCCCAGCGCGGAGATTTTGGTGAAGCCAAAGGGCTCAATGCGCCGCACCCTGCCGTTGAGCGAATATGCGCCACCCCAGTTGTCGATCAGAACGCGCGCACCGGGCAACAGACGGATGGCGTCGGAAGACAGCAAATCAGTGACAATTTCTAGATCGCGCGGATCGCCCAATTCGACCAGCGGGGTGCCAGCGGCGACTATCGCTTCGCTCTCTTGTGCCACGCGCATCACCGTGCCGCTGGTGGGAGAACGAACAGCTAGGCTCCTGCCGGCTTGGGGCTGAGTGGCTGGTATGATCAGATTGGCGCGCGCAGCATCGCGGTCGAAGCGGGCAGCTTCGGTCGCCTTGATGGCTTCCGATACCGCAGCATTCGATCGTGATACTGCTGCATCGGCAATATCGAGCGCCGCGCGGGTTGCAAAACCGCGCTTGAATAGCGCCTCTACGCGCGCCTGTTGCTGCGCCGCCAGATTGTGTTCGGCGCGCGCCTGTTCGACGCGCGCCGACGATGACGCAATTACGGCTTCGAGCACCTTGACTTGGGCTCGAACGCCGGCCTCGACACGATTATTAAGGAAATCGGGCGAGGTCGGCGTCATGCGGGCGACAATGGTTTGCTGGGCTACAACCGGATCGCCCGGTTCAAGCTCGATCCGCGTCAGGCGGCCATTAATCGGTGCGGCAACAACGAATATATTATGCACCCGCGTTTCGCCTTCATCGTTGATTGTAACGGTCATTGGTCCTTGCGTCACGGTCGCCAGGTCAACCTCATAAGGTGGCTTGCGGATGGCTAAATAGAGCGCCGCAATAACCACGGCAGCTATCACTGCCGAAATTGCCAATGGACCCGGGCGGAGGAAACTGCGTTTGGTCATATCAGTCCCAAGTCTTTAAAACGGCCACCAGATCGAGCCGGTCGAGTCGGCGACGAACAAATAATGCGGTAATTGTGGCGGCGAACAAAACCAAGAGCACGGCTTGTGCGACGGTGCTCGCGGTCAGGCCGAATGGCACGATGAACAGATCGCCGCCGAGGCTGGAGCTTAGCCAGCGAGAGAGAAAATAGCCAAAGGCAATGCCGAATGGCAGGCCGATGATCGTCAGGATCGCTAGCTCTCCGAGCAAAATATAGGATACCTCCGACCGGCGATAGCCAAGCACGCGCAGCGAAGCCAAATCGCGCGACCGTTCGGCAAGGCTGATCCGCGCATTATTATAAATCACGCCAAAGACGATAAGCGCCGAAAAGCCTGTGTTGAATAGGGTAACAATCCCCATCGTCTCGCCGATTGTGTCATCGAGCCCGGTTCGCGCCGCGGCGCGAAGGGAAACCCCAGCAATAATCGGCGTGATTTTTAGATGGCGATAAAGTTCATCAATTCGTGTAGGATCAACGCCCAGATAGGCTCCTGATAGCAAGGGCGCTTCGTTCATTTTGGCAGCGATCATGGCTGCATCGACATAAGCGGGGCTGCCGACCGCGCTGTGGATAATAGCTACCACCGGCAATGTGAAATGGCCGCGCCGCCCTTCGGTTACCTGCACCTCCAACGGGTCGCCAACAGACAGACCTAACTCGTTCGACAGACCATAAGAGATCAGCACCCCACGTGGCGGCGGACCTATCACTGTGCCATCTATATCGACGAGGCGATTGAGGTCATCGCCCAGGGTCGCGGCGGTTAACCCTTCTGATTTCGATTGGCGCGAGCCCATTAGTTTTGCACCAACCATCCGCATCGGTTCGACCCGCCAAACGCCGGGTGCACGCTGAAGCTCGAAAACAGCCCTTTCGTCGCGCGGTTCGGCGAACGTGACTATCACATCCGCGCGGTTCGACTGGTCGAATAAAATCTCGATCATGCGCGCCACATTGTCGTGTGACCCCGCCGAGGTGATATACAGGCCAAGCGCGGCAGCTACGCCCAATGAACCAAGCGCAGATCTGATAGGGCGGCGCAGGATACCGCGCAGGATAATGCGCGTCGGTTCGTCCAAGGCGCGCATCCGCCCGATCAACCGCGCAGCTGCTCCAGCGTAATTCGGCGGTAGTGGCGGACGCATCGCTTCTATCGGTGTCATCCGCTGCACTCGCCGTACAGATTGGAACACTCCCAGTAGCACGACAGCAACGGTCGCCAAGCTTGCCAATGCGTAAATATCTAGGCCGGCGCGATAATTTAGGAAGGGGAAGACGAAGAAGTTCTGGTACATTGCAGCCAGCCCGCGCCCCAGCCATGATCCGAGTGCAAGCCCAAGTAACAGCCCCGGCACAGAAAGCGCGACTGCAATTTTGGTATAATGTAGCATTATGGCCTGCCCACGATAGCCGAATGCCATCAAAAGCCCGATCACCTCATGTTCGGCATCGATCATGCGGGAGAGAACCGTGTTGATAAGGAAGGCAGCGACGCCGAGGAAGATCGGCGGCAATATGCCCGTCATTGTTTTCAGCTGCGCCAGTTCGTTGGTCACGAAACGGTCCGATATCTGTTCACTGCGCGGATAGGCACTAACCCCGCCATAGCGAGCAAGAATTCTATCGAGCTTGCGGACCACATCGTCCGCGTCCGCGCTGCGGTCGACCCGCACCAGCGCCTCGTTAAAGGCATCGGTCAGGTCGAGTGAGGCCGCGAGATACTCCTCTCCCATCCATAACACACCGAAACGACGGTTGTCCGGGAAAATTTGCCCTGGTCCGATGGCGTAGATATATTCTGGCGACAGTGCGGTGCCGACGACACGCAGATGCTGGCGTTTGCCGTAAAGCAGGGCGTCGATGCTGTCACCCAGACCTATCCGCGCAGCTTCAGCGAATTTTTCGCTGGCTAGTACCTCGTCCGGCTGTTTGGGGTCGGGCCAGCGCCCGCTGCGTAGTACTAGGGCATTGATGCGTGGTTCAAAGCTTGGGGGGATTGAGTGAATGCGTGTTGTAATCGGTTCGGCAATTCCGGGGACGTCTAGCGTCGCTCCTGTGGTGATCCGTCCCTCAACCACGCTGACACCGGGCAGTGCCTTAATCTCTTCCAGCACGCTTTTGGGCGCGCGCTTGGCTGGGGCAAAAATGTCGGCGAAACGATATCGGTCATAATAAGCTTCGCGCGTCGCATCCAAGGAACGCATCATTCCCAGCGACATTACGACCATCCCAACACCCGCCGCGATTACCAGCGATATTGCAAAAGCCTGACTGCGTATCCGCCAAAGGTCGCGCAGTATCTTGCGGTCTAACGGTCTGAGGCTAATTACCATGTCATGTCGCCCGGTCGACGGCGTTTGGGGTTGGGGCGGCTGTCGGCAAGCTGTCCGTCGGCGAAGCGCAGCACGTGGTCGGCCATTTCGGCGATTACCGCATTGTGTGTTATCAGCAATGTTGTTGTCCCCAGCTCGCGGTTGACCTGATCAAGCGCCTCAAGCACGCGAACCCCGGTTTGGCTGTCGAGCGCACCGGTGGGCTCGTCGCAAAGCAGCACCTTGGGCCGCTTTGCGACGGCGCGGGCAATGGCAACACGCTGCTGCTCGCCGCCCGATAGCTGGGTCGGAAAATGGTCGAGCCGGTTTTCGAGCCCTACCAGCGCAAGAGCCTCCGTCGGATCCATCGGTTCGTCGGCAATTTCGGTGATGAGCGCAACATTCTCGCGCGCGGTGAGCGAAGCGACAAGATTGTAGAACTGAAAAACAAAGCCAATATGGTGACGGCGATATTCCGTTAGGCCATGGTCGTTGAGGCCGGTCAGCTCAACATCTTCGAAATGTACATGACCGCTTGTAGCCTGATCCAATCCGCCAACGATGTTGAGAAAGGTCGATTTTCCCGACCCGCTTGGACCGAGCAGCACGACCATTGCCGATTGTGGCACATCGAGATTGACTCCGCGCAGTGCCTGAACTGCGGTGTCGCCTTTGCCATATGTCTTCGTTAGGCCCTCAATCCGATAAAGCGGCGGGGCAGAAGCCATATGGCGGTCCTTCTTTTTGCAGCCTCGGAAAAGCCCTTCAAACTAAGCCGAGCGACGCTTGTTGCGCGATAGGTATTATTACGGATCCTCGGTTGCTTTGGAGAACATTGTTCCGAAAAAACAGTCAATCCGTAACTATACGGAACGTATTGGCCTGCCGATTCAGCTATGAGGGCCCGTTGAATAGGCAGTTATCATGCAAACGCGAACTGGGTTGGCTTCACCCGATGTGTCGAACGCCGCAGTTGGCCATCAAGCAGGTCCGCTGAGTTGCGGAGCTTAGGATTAACAAAGGCGCGCAGATTGATGGTTAACATCGATAATGGAGTAAATGTCATGAACGTCCATCTGTCTCGCAGACGCGCACTCTCGATTGCTGCGTCGCTATCTGTAGCCATGCTTACGTCCTGCATAACACCGACGCCTTATCAGCCCGAAATCAGGGGCCAACGTATTCACGGTGGGTATTCGGAAGAACAGTTGGGCGATAACCGCTACCGCGTCACCTTTGACGGCAATACGTTGACATCGCGCGAACGGGTAGAGGGATATCTCTTATACCGAGCCGCCGAGCTGACCGTTGAGAAGGGTTTCGACTGGTTCCGCATTGTCGATCGCGAAACCGAACGTGATCGGCGGATATATCTCGATCCTGCGCCCCTTTATCGGCCTTGGCATGGCTATGATTATTGGCGTCCATATTGGCGTTATTACCGGCCGCGTTACGGCTGGAACGATTGGTATCCCTATGGCCGCGATCCATTTTGGGCAGACGAAATGGATGTTCGGACCGTCGAGGAATATGAGGCGCATGCCGAAATCATCATGGGCCGCGGTGCGGTCCTACATGACAAGACAGTGTTCGACGCGCGCAAAGTGCTGGAAAATCTGGGGCCGTCGATTGAGTGGCCGAAGGACCGATAATCAAATTGAAGATATGCCGACAGATCGCAGCCCGAAAGTATAAGCCTCGTTAAGCAGCGATATCACTTCTGCATCGTTGGTCTGGGTAAAATCGCGGTAGAAAGCGCCAACAGCGGCAAATGGTTCGTAGGTCTCAAGACAAATCACCTCATCACACTCCGATCCGAGATCAGCCACCACCGAAGGTGGCGCGACGGGAACTGCCAGCACCAGCCATGCCGGTTCATTCTTGTTCGCTCCACGCAGCGCGGCCTTCATCGTCCCGCCGGTTGCGATGCCGTCATCGACGACAATTACCGTTCGCCCCTTGATCGCAATCGGCTGATGGTCACCACAATAGACTTTTCGCCTCCGATCAATTTCGGCGAGCTGACGACGCATTTCCTCGCGAATGTAATTGGGGCTGGGTGCAAGGTTTCGGATGATTGCCTCATTGAGCACCAGTTGCGGACTCGCGCCATCAACCACTGCGCCTATTCCGAGCTCTTCATATCCGGGGGCACCAATTTTGCGCACGAAGAGCAGGTCGAGCGATGCGTCGAGAGCCTTTGCCACCTCAAACGCCACCGGAACCCCGCCGCGTGGCAAAGCCAAGATGACTGGATGATTTGTCGCAAAGCGCGAGAGGCGTCTGGCGAGTTTCCGGCCAGCGTCGTGCCGGTCTTCAAATAGGTAATCCCCGTCGAACATTTTCATTGCTCCCGTTCTGTGTAACGCGCGAAATGGGTGGCGAACCAGTTTCGGGCGTGGGCTATAACCTGATCAAGTGTTCCGGGTTCTTCGAACAAATGGCCTGCGCCCGGCACGATTAGGATTTTCTTTAGGCAGGTTAGCGCTATGAGCGCCTGCTGGTTGAGCGTGATAACTGGCCCGTCGAGACTGCCGACCAGAAGCAACGTTGGAGCCCGTACCGAAGGCAACGCTGCGCCTGCCATGTCGGGCCGACCACCGCGCGAAACAATCGCGGCGATTGCCGCATCATCCGCTGCGGCAATAAGTGCCGACGCTGCACCAGTGCTGGCGCCGAAATAACCAATGGGTAGGTGACGCAGTTCGCTATTGTTCCGCACCCATTTTGCGGCTGACCTTAGCCTCTCTGCAAGCAACTCAACATCGAACACATTTCGCCGATACAGCTCTTCTTCCTGTGTCAAAAGATCAAGCAATAGTGTCGCCTGTCCGTGCATGCGAAGCGCAGCTGCAACATGATTATTGCGGGGACTGAGCCGCCCGCTTCCGCTACCATGGGCGAAGATGACAATTCCGGTGGAAACGGGGGGTACGCCTAACAGCGCACGCAGACGATGCGGTCCAACCAAGATCTCTTCAGACGTGATATCGATCCGCCCCACCATAATACTACAACCCGAATGGATAGGTTTCAGGCGCACCAAGCGGCTTTTCATGGCCGAGCGGCGTCACCGCCTTCGTTCGTTCAAACCAGACATAGGCATCAAACTGGTCGGCCAATACGGCTTCGAAATAATGACTGAGCAATTCGCTCTCGGGTCGGTACACGACACCGATGGCGCGTTCCAACAACGCTTCGCGCAGAATATGCGCAAGCGGTTGCCGCGCGCGCCCCCTCCAATCGGTGAGTGTGCGGGCGAGACCGGTCTGGCGGAAGGCATGCTCATAGCTGTCTTCGCGTGCGGGGCGGACAGTTTTGACCTGCATGTCCGCACCCCAGTCACTCGCTGCCGCTACTGTGCCGGTGTCGGTGCCAAAGCCGATCAGTACTGCGTCGTCACCATAAGCCACACGGCATAATTGGCCGATGTTAAATTCTCCGTTCCAGCCCATCGCGGTCGCCGATGCATCGCCAATATGGGAGTTATGGGCCCAGACAACGGCCTTTGTACCAACACCACGGTGCGCGATTACCGCTTGCAGCGTGCTGAACATATGCCGGTCGCGCAGGTTCCACGAAGTAGCCCCGCCCTGATAAATGGCGCGGTAATATCGCTCTGCCTCGCGCACAATTCGCGCGTTTTGTGCCGCATCGAACCAAGCTTCGCCATCGTTGGCCAGATAGCCCAGCCTTTTGTCGAGTAAGGTGTGGAGTTGTTCGATTGCTTTCTGCTCACAACCCTGTCGTTCGCCGCGGACCACAGCGCGGCCATATTTTGCTGGTTCGTCCTGCCACGGCGTTAGACAGCCATAGCGCCAGCGCGCCAGCGCTGCCTCGTCCGGGTCAACTTTATCGAGATAGGTCAGCACAGAATGGATGGATTCGCTGAGGCTATAAACATCGAGCCCATGGAAAGACACCTTGGTCCGATCGGGCCTAGTTTCATTATGGCCACGCATCCAATCGGCAAAGGCAAGCAGCTCGACATTGCGCCACATCCATGTGGGGAAACGCACAAAGCCTTCGCCGCGGCGCGGACGTTTTTCATGATGACGAACATAGCCGTCAATCCGGGCGGCATCGGGCCAATCGGCCTCAACCGCAACCACAGTGAATCCATGGTGTTCAATCAATTGTCGAGTGATCGCGGCGCGCGCATTGTAAAATTCTGACGTGCCATGCGTCGCTTCGCCGAGCAAAACGACCTGCGCGTCGCCAAAGCGGCTGAAAAATTGGCCGAACGCTTGCTGCTGCTCTGGCGGCGGCAACGGCTCTGCATATTTGCGCAAGGCGGCAACCAGACGGTCCGAGACGGTCCGTTTTGGTTTTTCTTGCGCTAGAATATTGCCCATGGCTGACTCCTAGTGACACCAGTGACTCGTATTCTTACTGTTTTCGATATGGCTGCGACATCCGGTTGATTGCGTATCTGGCGGTTCAGTCAGGTCATTGCCCGAGGCCGAAAACACAAGCTTTGCTGAACGCATAGCTTCCTACGCAACATTGCGTATCCTATCTGGAAGGCATACCGTGCAAAAGATCGGAATGACTTGGAAAACAATACGCCTCGAACTCGCCCGCACCCGAGAATTCCCGGAAGGATCTGCCGCGCATGTATATGTCTTGCGGCTACCGATTGACGATAACGGGTTCATTGAACGGTCGGCGATGAAACATCCAGCCGAAAGCCCAATTGTCCATCGCATATGGCCTGGCGAGCGGGACCGGAACGGCGTTGTTATCTCTAGGCGGGCGGGATGGGCCTTTTCTTATGAAGTCGGCGATGCCGATGATGAAGGTATATTCCACCTTGAACATCATCCAATCAATTTGGGCGAATATTTGACGATCACGGAGGCAGACGGCGAACGGCTGCCATTCAAGGTGGTAAGCTGTCACAGTTAGGTTGCGGCAGATACGCGATGACCCGTCTGAAAGCACCCTTCCTATATTTATCGTTATTCGATCTGGCCAACTTTACGCTTCGCATGTTTCGCGAATTTCTGGTCATGCCTGCTGTCGGGTTGACCAAATGCGTTGCTGATCGAAATGCCGATCATCGCGATAACGTGATTTTTTGCAGCCCGCTTTATGCTGGACCGCACGCCTAAGGACAGAACACCAGGCCACCGCATGCTAATAGGTTGCGCAGCCTTCGTATTTTTCCTTCTTACAGAAGAGGCAATGGCGCGGCTTAGAGATGACTGTCAGATCAGGAAAAAACCGATAGCGACAATCCCCATAACCACGGTCGCCAGCCAGCCACCAACGGCAAGCCTGCCCGAAACGGCCAACTTGCCCATCACATTGTGGTTGGTCGATATCAGCATCATCACCACCATTACCGGCACTGCTAATAAACCGTTGACGACCGCTGCCCAATAGAGCGCTTTGATTGGATCAATTCCGATATAGTTGAGCGTCAGCCCTGCTGTGGTGGCGACGGCGATAGTAGCATAAAAAGCCTTGGCCTCACGTGGCCTGCGGTCGAGGCCTTCAACCCAACCGAAACTTTCGCTGACCGCGTAAGCGGCCGATCCAGCGAGAATCGGCACAGCCAACATGCCGGTGCCGATGATGCCAATAGCGAACAGCGCGAACGCGAAATCTCCGGCAATTGGCCGAAGTGCTTCGGCGGCCTGCGCGGACGATTCAACCTCCGTTATCCCATGTGCATTCAGCGTGGCCGCCGTTGCGATCACGATAAATAGTGCGGTCAGGTGGGAAAAACCCATCCCTACCATCGTGTCCAGCCTGATACGTCGCAACTCGCTCCCCGCCCGGCGTGGTGCCACGCACAGCGGCTTCACATGTCGGCGATGCTGCTCCTCCACCTCTTGCCCTGCCTGCCAGAAAAATAGATAGGGGCTTATGGTTGTACCTAAAATCGCAACTAGGGCCATCGCATGCGCGCTGTCGAATGTGAAATTCGGTACGAACGTGCCGTAAGCAGCGCTGGTCCAATCAACTCCTGCAACAGCGACCACGGCGACGTAAGAAAACAGCGTCAGCGTGCCCCATTTTAAGATGCGAGCATAATGCGTATAGCTCACGAATATCTCTAGAAGCACGCAGATGATCGCAAACAGCCCAGCATAAACCATCACCGGACCGTTGATCAGCATGCCAAGCGCCGCCCCCATTGCGCCCAAGTCAGCGCCAAGATTGATGATGTTAGCAATGAGCAGCAGGTTGACCACCAACTGTAGCAACCAGCGCGGATAGTGGCGACGCAGATTTTGCGCGAGGCCTGCGCCGGTGACCGTGCCGATTTCGGCGCTAATCGCCTGGATCGAGGCGAGCAAGGGATAACTGAACAGGATGGCCCAGCCCATATTGTAACCAAATTGCGCGCCCACCTGACTATAGGTCGCCACGCCGCTGGGGTCGTCATCAGCGGCGCCGGTGACAAGCCCTGGTCCTAATTTGCGCAGTGCGCTGCGGAGCTTGCCCACTTTGAATCCTCCACGTTGCTCGCTGGCGTTTGGGCTTTTATGTCTTGCTTTGCGCATAATACCGTCTGGCATGACCGCGTCTTCCGCCGCATCCGTATTTTCCCTGATATGGCACCTCGGTACCGAGCGTTAAGTTCTCTCCACCAATCATTTTATCGCAATGTTGCGCTATCGCGGGAGAGCTATCATGAAGACCCTTCTACTCCACGTCCAAGACGATCCAGGAATGGAAACGCGCTTGCAAGCTGCGCTTTCCATCGCACGCGCGACATCCGGCCACGTTAGTTGCCTGCACATAACGCCGATCAGCCTCTATATCGCATCGGACGGAATTACGGGTGCCTATATGATGCCCAATTTTCTCACGACGCTGGACGAGATGGAGAAAAGGATGCGTGCGCGTATCGAAGAGCATCTCAAAAACGAGGATGTGTCTTGGGATTATGAACATGTCGATGGTTACGCGGCGCAGGAAATCGTTGCCAGGTCTTCGCTGGCAGACCTGATCGTAATGGGGCGCTATCATCATCGCGACACGCGCTTTACGCATATAACGCTGATAGGCGACGTTCTGCAAAGCGCGCGCGCCCCGTTATTGGTGCAGCCGCAAGACCCACATAGCTTCGATGTCTTTGGTCCGGCCATCGTAGCGTGGAACGGAAGCTTTGAAGCTGCGAACGCGCTTCGGGCCGCCCTGCCATTGCTTCAGTTGGCATCGATGGTTCACATAGTAACGGTTGAAGAACCCAAGGGGCATATGCTGCCATCGCTTTCAGCATCTACTTATCTGTCACGGCATGGTGTCGCATCCGAACTGCACGCCCGCCCGGTTTCTGAAGGGCCGGTAGAAGATGCCATCACGGAAACCGCAGCGGTGATGGGTGCGGCCTATATCGTGATGGGCGGCTATGGCCACAGCCGCGCCCGCGAATTCCTGTTTGGCGGGGTGACCCGGTCTTTGTTGAAGGATTGCTCCGTCCCGCTCATCATGGGACGCTAGCGTCCATGATTGTTGGCGACCTCGCCTATCGAGATCTTGGGGTTGCGCTGGCCGCAGGGCTACTGATCGGAATCGAGCGAGGGTGGCGACAGCGTGACATTGGCGAGGGTGGCCGTGTTGCTGGGGTGCGGACTTTTGCTCTGCTTGGCGGGCTAGGTGGGATGATGGGCCTAGTGGCGCGGCAATATGGCATCGTCATACCGGCGATATTGCTGGGCGGTGCGGTCGTCATGCTGGTCATTGGCTATGCTCGGTCCATGGCCGGCCCTGAAGATGTCAGCGTCACCGGCGTGGTTACGGCGCTGTTGACGCTTTGCCTGGGAATATTGGCTACATCGGGGCAGCCCGCCTTGGCAATGGCGGCTGCTGCCATAATCACCATGGTTCTCTCATTGCGAAGCGGTCTCCACGGCTTGATCCAAAAGCTGGGCGAGGCAGAGGTGATTGCGCTTGCGCGTTTTTCGATCATCGCTGGCGCGATTTGGCCGTTTTTGCCCAATGCGCGTTATGGTCCCTACGATGCGTGGAACCCGCAGCAGCTTTGGTTGGTCGTCGTATTCGTGACTGGGCTATCCTTTGCCAGCTACGTCGCGAGCCGAATATTCGGCGCAGAAAAAGGCATATTGGCCACTGCGGCTATTGGTGGAGCCTATTCCTCCACAGCAGTTACCGCATTGTTGTCACACCGGCTGCGAACTGACGAAGCAGGACATAGCACATTGTCAGCAGGCATTGCGCTGGCAACATCGATCATGTTTGTTCGGGTGTTGCTGCTGACGGCAGTCATTGCCGATTTTGCCTTTATACCCGTCCTGCGACTGTCCGGTTTGGCTGTGTCGATCGGCGTGATCGCCGGGTTGGTCCTGCTTCGCGATCGAACACCGGTGACTATGCAGCAACCCGCGCAACTCGGAAACCCGATAGCCATCATTCCCGCAATCGGATTTCTGGCGCTGGTCGCGATCATGGCTGTCGCCGCGCGCTGGGCGGAAGCGAGATTTGGCGATGACGGCGCTTTGGCGTTGATTACGGCTATCGGTGTTTTTGACGTCGATGCCGCGATAATCACGCTCGGCGGGCTTACCCCTGATAGGGTCGACCGTAACCTTGCCGGGCTGGCGCTCAGTGGTGCAGTTCTCGCCAATATGCTGGTCAAGATCGGCGTCGTCATACTTTATGCGGGCTTAAAGCGCGGTCGGAGCGCAATTTTGGTCTTGTCGGCGGGTGCCGTAAGTTTGGCAGGCGCGTGCGTACTCGTCATATTTACGTGAATAGGAGTTAATGAAAATGGAACCAGTCGAGATCATTTTCCACGGCGCGGCGGGCACAGTGACGGGCTCTTGCTTTGAACTTAGGGGAAATGGCAAATCGATCATTGTCGATTGCGGGATGTTTCAGGGTACACGTTCGCTGGAGGCACTGAATCATGAAAAACTGCCCTTTAACGTAAAAGCCATCGACGCTGTTATCCTGTCTCACGCCCATCTCGACCATAGCGGGCGCCTTCCTTATCTGGTCGCGAGCGGTTGTCGCGCGCCGATCTGGATGACCGAGCCAACCGCAGACATTATCGAGCCGCTGCTGCTCGATTCCGCCAAGCTGCAAACCGCCGACGCGGATCGACGCAACCGTCGGCCAGACCGAATGGCACTCACACCTTTTGTCCCGCTTTATTCGGCGGACGATGTCACCTCATGCATCGGACAAATACACGAAACACAATATTGCACGTGGAATGAACTGGGCGATAGCGACGGCTTCCGGTTTTGGGATGCACGTCATATCGTTGGCTCCACGTCCGTCGAGCTTGTGCTGGCGGGGCAACGCATCCTTTTCTCGGGCGACATCGGGAGCGGCTCGGCAATCCACTGCACCGAGGCCGAACTGGGGGGATATGACCAAATTATTTGCGAGTCGACCTACGGCGATCGCGCGCGCGAATCGGTGCTGATAACCGAACGCCGTGAACAGCTTGCTGGGTATGTCGAAGAGACGATGAGCAGGAATGGTAATTTGCTAATTCCGGCATTCGCGGTCGAACGGACACAGGTTGTGCTGGAGGATCTGATCGCGTTGTTCGAAGGCAAACGGCTTAAACCGTATAATGTTTTTGTAGACTCGCCGCTAGCCGAACGTGTCACCCGCGCAACTCAGCGACATCGTCATGGCGGATATGACCTGCTGTCGGTGCCGAACATCCACTTCACGCACGATATTGAAGAATCTAAGAAAATCAATAGTATGACCGGTATTATCATCATTGCCGGATCGGGCATGTGCCAAGGTGGACGGATCCGCTATCATCTGTTGCATAATCTGCCACATAAACGCGCCCGCGTGTTGCTGGTCGGTTATCAGGTGGCAGGCACGCTTGGCTCGGTGTTGCGCGATGGCGCGCACCATGTGCGGATTTCAGGACATGATGTACCCGTCAGAGCTGACATAAGGACGCTCGATTCCTATTCGACACATGCCGATCGACCCGCGCTACTCGACTGGATTAAGTCTCGCAGTCCGGTTTCCGGATCGGTCTTTGTCGTCCACGGCGAAGAGCATTCCCTTACGACGCTCGCAGACGACATTCGCAAAGCCGGATTAACCAAAAAAGTGGTTGTGCCGATGCTCGGGGAGACCTGGGTGGTTACCGCCAAGCATGCAGCCACACGCCTCGGGGCACCAAGGAGCGACTTGCATGCTCGCATCAAACCACGTGACTGGACGGCAAGTTTGGCTGCGCTTGAATCGGGACTTGCCGACCGACTTCGTGCGCTGCCGTCAGATGCAGCGCGCGAGCGCGCGTTGGCATCACTCGTCCGTAGTTTGGAGTTTGCCGAAGGTCGCTAGGGAAAATACGTAAGGAGCTTTACCGATTTGCCGCGCATCATGGGGTCATCAATATCGCGCCTGTGGGGGATCAACAATTCATCAAGATTGAGGAGAAATCCGATGAAGACCGACAGTCAATTGCAGAAAGACGTGATGGCCGAGTTGGAATGGGAACCGCGCGTTGAGCACGCGAATATTGGTGTAGCGGCTAAGGATGGGGTGGTTACCCTGTCAGGTTTTGTGAGCAACTATGCGTCAAAGCTTGCCGCTGAAAAGGCTACTCGCCGCGTGAAGGGTGTGCGAGGTATCGCAGAAGAAATCGAGGTGCGGTTTGCAACCGATGCCAAAACAGCCGACCCCGAAATCGCCAAACGGATTGCCGATATGTTCGATTGGAGCGTGACGATCCCCAAAGGCAAGATAAGCGTAAAGGTAGAGCATGGCTGGGTGACGCTAAGCGGCGATGTCAGCTATCACTATCACCGGAAAGCCGCGCATGATCTGGCCTCGCGGATAACGGGCGTCAAGGGAGTGACCAACCTTATCGAGGTCAAGAAAAACCCGTCCCCATATGACATAAGGCAGAGCATCATGGACGCTTTCAAACGTTCGGCCGATCTTGATGCCAGCACCATCAGTGTGGTGGCTGACGGCGATACCGTCAAACTCTCTGGCAAAGTCCATTCGGGCTATGAACGACGTATTGCAGAACGCGCGGCATGGGCTGCGCCCGGCGTCAACCGGCTGGAAGACAACATCATGATCATTTAATTTCCCCATCACCCCCTTTTTGCGACCCGAGGGGGCAAACTTGGCGGGCTCTGGTTCATTTAGGACAGGAGCCCGCTTTTTTTTATAAGCCGACTTTCTAGTCGCTTTTGGAATAAACAAATCGTTTAAATATGAAGCTTAGCGAATTATGACCTTTGCTTGGTTCATAGCCGCTGCTTGGTCAATTGCGCACTCCTGGACGCACCCTTTCGCTGAAAATACAGCCATATCATCGCGCTAATTAATGCCGCAAAATAGCACCAGACCGAAGCAAACCAAGCCGCGTATGTTATATAGGCAGCAACCATCGAAACGATCACTGTTGATCCAAGCCACCGCACTAACTTATGACTGGACAGAAGAGGCGCAAGGCAGGTGGCGGTCGCGTAAAAAGCAAACGCTATTTTGTCATGCGGGTGGGGAAAGTCATAATGAATATGTGAACCAATTACCGCCGCTGAGACGGGCTGCATAGCGAGCGCCCCTATAAAAAATAGAGACGTCAGCGCTCCTGCGACCAGGGGAACGACCAGACGATTGCGATACAATTGATATGGTTCAATCATCCAGATCGCGACCGGAACGTATATTGGCCATAATATGTTGGCAAAAACGAGATAGCTCGCTGTCAAAATATGCACCGACAAAGATTGGGCTGGCAAGGCCAGCCACAAAATGCCTTCTATAAATTGCTGGATAGCGAAAAATATCGGGATCGCTGCAAAGGGAATTTCACTTCGGCTGGCCCGACGGACCGTGACAGCGCCAATAGTCAAAAGTACGAAGCTAGCGGTGAAACTGGCAGTTGCGGAAAAGCAGATAGTTCTTACTCCAGTTAGCCGCAAATAGCAGGCGGAGCGACACTCACCGGCAGGACGCAGAAATTGTTAGGCAGCTTTAGATCATGGAAGTTCGACGGCAGGCCCGTTTCGGGGAGGTGGGCAGGAGCCTGCCGCCTTGGACATCGACGCTAGGTGATAGCGCCGAATTTCAGCTATTAATAGGAATCTTCCGCGGTTGCTCTATTTCTGCTGCGCTTTTAGGAATGTGCACCGAAAGTATGCCGTCTCGCATCTTGGCGCTTATCTTCTCAGTGTTGATGCCTCGCGGCAGTTCAATTGAGCGCTCGAACTGCCCATAACGGCGTTCGGAAAAGACGTATCCGCTTTCCTTTTTTTCATGCTCTTCGCGCTTTTCTCCAGCTATTCGAAGAATGCCATGGGACAGCTTTATTTCAATGTCCTCGGCCTTCATTCCGGGCATTTCAGCGACCAGTTCGAATTCGTTTTTCTTGTCTTTCAGTTCGAGCGCGGGACTGGAAAGTTCCTGCATCCGCTGGGTCAAATTGGCACCGATCGGGTGGCTCCAAAACTCTTCCAGCATACGGTCGATCTCGCTACGCATTCGAGCCAGCGGCTCCCATCTATTCTCGGCGCTATGTTTGACTGGAACGCCGGTCGGTATCTTTTCAAGTCGGTTCATTACATCCTCCTGGCAATGCATATTTGGAGTAGGTCAATAGGAGCAAATTAGACGCCAGGAAGCTGCCTCGAAACTCCGAAAAATCCCCTAGGGCCAACTACGTAGTTGCTCGCATTGCGCTGTCATCGGCGTTAACAACAATAATTGTAAAATAATGTAAACAGGCCTATGATACTCTTAGGGGGAGCGACTCGTTGAACACAAGTTCGGGCACTGTTGAATTTGACCGGATGGAATTCTTGGACGCACTTCTGGCGACATTGCCGGAGGCTGTGGCGATCATAAGGCTGGATCACCGACTGGTGGATATTAACCCTGCTGGCCTTGAGTTACTTGGTGTAACCTCATTCGACGAACTGCCGCATAAAGCGCCTTTGTCGCTGATTGATCCGGCGCATGCGCGACTATTCAAGACGCGCTATATGAAAATTTTAGCGGACAAGCGCAAAAATGGTAGCCCTCCTCTGTTGCTTGACATTCACACCATCGACGGTGAGCGTCGGTCGGTGGAATGTCGGATGGCTCCGCTAAAGAAGAAGGATGGTGGCCTTTCAGGGATGGTCGTTACTGCACGGGACGTTAGTGCGCGTGAAGACAATCTCCGCAGCATTACTGACGATGCAGCCTTGCTTTCAGCGATACTCGCAACGGTACCCGATCCAATGATCGTTGTTGACGAGCACGGAGAGATATCCTCGTTTAGCAGCACGGCCCAAACGCTTTTTGGTTATTCCGAAGAAGAAGTGCTGGGTGAAAATATAAAAATGCTGATGCCGGAGCCCAATCGCGGCATGCACGACAATTACATGCAGCACTATCTCGAAACAGGCCAAAAGCGGATTATTGGCATTGGCCGCATTGTAGAGGGACTGAAAAAGGACGGCAGCCATTTCCCGATGAATTTATCCGTGGGAGAGGCGCGGAACGGTGGTCACAGGGCATTTACGGGTTTTATACGTGACCTGACGGAGAAGTTCGAGGCAGAGGCAAGGATGCAGGAATTGCAGGCCGAGCTACTACATACTTCGCGACTAAGCGCGATCGGCACGCTGGCCTCTGCACTGGCACACGAATTGAATCAGCCGCTGACTGCGATTGCCAACTATATGACTGCGAGTCGTGATCTAGTAAATGACGTTAAGCCCGAAGCTATCGGGCCACTGCGTGAAGCCCTTGATGAAAGTAGTAAAGAGACTCTGCGAGCAGGCAAGATAGTCCGGCGGCTGCGCGATTTTGTTTCTAAGGGAGAAATTGAAAGCGGTATATTACCACTGAATAACCTAATCAATGATGCCACCACGCTGGGACTGGTGGGCGCACGCGAACAGGGGGTATCTTGGTCCATTGAAATAGAACCGGGCATCGACAATGTACTTGCTGATCGAGTGCAAATTCAGCAGGTTATGGTCAATCTCATGCGTAACGCCATAGAAGCAATGGCAGATTCTTCCACAAAACATCTCTCAATTCACGCGCGTCTACTCGGCCTTGAGCAGGTGGAAATATCTGTCGCAGACAGTGGGCAAGGTGTTCCGGACGAATTGATCGGCCAATTGTTCCAGCCCTTTATCACCACCAAAGCTCAGGGAATGGGGCTGGGCCTGTCGATCTGTCGCACAATAATTGAGGCGCATGGTGGCCACATTTTGGTAGAATCGGAAAGCGGCGCTGGGACTATTTTCAAGTTCACTTTGCCGCGTGTCCCGAAGGAGGGTCAACATGTCAGCTGAAAAATTCGTCCATGTTGTTGATGACGACGATGGCGTGCGTCGGTCGGTGGCGTTCATGCTGAAACATGCTGGATACCGAGTTGAAAGCCATATATCCGGTGTCGAATTTCTGAAATCAGTCAAATTGGCGAAGCGCGGCTGCGTGCTGTTAGATGTGTGTATGCCTCAAATTGACGGGCTTGTGGTGCAGCAAGAAATGGCCGCACGCGGCATCGATATGCCAGTGGTCATCTTGACTGGGCATGGCGATATTGCCGCAGCAGTAAAAGCGATGCGCGCAGGCGCCGTCAATTTCCTCGAAAAGCCTTATGAGAAAGAAGATCTGCTTCATGCGATTGAAGAGGCATTGAAACGCATTGATCGGTTGGATGATCGCGATATGAAAGCGGGAGAGGCAAAAATCCGGCTGGCAAGCCTTACTGGGCGAGAGCATGATGTCCTGAATGGACTGGTCGCAGGCTACCCCAACAAAACGATAGCTTATGATCTGGGTATATCTCCGCGCACGGTCGAAATTTATCGCGCTAATATGATGGAAAAGCTTCGGGTGCGCAGCCTGTCCGAGGCTTTACGCATCGCTTTTATTGCCGAAGAGAGTAGCGACGAAATAATCGCCGTTAAAGCGCCGCTGTCACACCCAGAACAATGATCTGGCGGGATACGCCACTGGCAGGATGTTAGGCTTCATGCCTATCCAGCAATTCAGCGACGTCTGATGTGGTGCGACCAGCATAATCCTTGTCTATTTCGGCCAACAGCCGCTCCTTGATGTCTTTAGGTAGATGTTTGCGCATGAGGCCCAGTACATGCGGCGGCGCGATCAGGATGGCACGCCTGTCATCGTCGTGCATATGAAAAGCCAGCAGCTCGGCCATTTCAAGCGTAAACTCGTCTTCGGCTTGCTGGTGCAGGTCAGTCGTTTCATAGGCACCGCGCGCGTTGCCGATGCTCTGGAAACGACGCCCAGGCTGGTCATTGCCAAGCTCAGCTGTCGAAGGCGAATTCTGCACTTCTTCGATGAGCAGTTCCAGTTGTGCCGCCCGCACGCCGCCCTTGTTCCGGAACAGCGACATCCGCGCACCGTCTAAGGCCATTATTAGCATATCATGGTCAATCAGCATGCTCCATCTCCTATCCTCGGATAATTGCCACGATCATTACCGAGGGTGACCCTCTGCGCGATAGGTATTGCTACGGATCGATCGTCATCTAAGCATTTGGGCAGACCGAAATGTTCCATTGACCTTTGTAGCGGCTCGCACTCGTTTTTTATCTGCACGACGTTAAGTGGCGTCGGGCTGGTCGCGTGGGAATTCATTCAGCTGACTGGTGACAGGCTTGTTTTTGATTTCCACGATATATCAGCGACAGGGATTGGGCTATTCGTGTCAGGTTTGCTGTTCTTTGCCCTGCCCCCTAAAACGATGGATGATGAAATCCAGAGTTGATAGCAGCCATTAGGCTTCCCATCCAATTCTCGTCGTTCCGAAGGGGGGGGGGGGGACGGTCCCCTTCAAGCTGCCGCTGCAGCGATGATAGCGTTAGTCTCATAATGATGACCTGAATTGGGCCGAGAACGGACAGGCCGCTTTTGGTTGAACGAGCGGGCAAAGCAGAACTTCAGCGAGCAAACAACATGTTACATCACCTAAAACCTGTCTCGTGCGGCGCTGTCTACCTTGCGCAATCGAGGTAAATCGCGCTGCATCTCGCGGCATAGCCAATCGACGAAGCCACCGATTGCGGCATTGGTCCGATCTTCTTTGCGACAGACCACGTAGTAACTCCCCGCCTCCTGTGGCGCGAATTGCTGTGGAACAACCAGCCCTTTTGATGCCGGGATGTCCCAGACCAATGGGGTAAGGGCAAGGAGGACGCCTCTGCCTTGGGCGGCGGCATCAATCGCGTTGGTCATGCTGTCAAACAGCAACATCCGCGCGTCCGTGGGTTCGGGCACGCCAACCGCCGCAAACCAGTCCAACCATCCCCGCCGACCAACGGTTAGGCCGATGAGTGTTTGCCCGGCGAAGTCATCTGCTGACTGGATCTGTTTTGCTAGATCTGGAATGCAAAGGGGCACGGCACGGATATCAAGCAGCTTTTTGGCCCAAACGCCTGACGTCGGCGTCTGCAAATTGCGGATGGCAACATCCGCCTCTCCGAGCAGAAGGTCTGCAATGCTCGCCGACGTATCAATGGCAATTGAGAGACTTGGGTGCCGTTTTTCAAATGCTGGCAAGCGATGGGTAAGCCAGCCATTGGCAAAGAGTGGCAAGGCCGCAATACGCAGCATCTTCGTCTCTGTGCCCGCACGCGCACGACTGAGTGCTGACGAGACTTCGCCAAAACCCCTATCGAGCCCCTCGGCGAGCTTTTGTCCCAGCGGCGTCAGCCGAACCTGTCGGACACGTCGATCAAACAGTGGCCCACCGACCCAACTTTCAAGCCGCTTTATTTGGTGGCTAATGGCCGAGGGCGTCTGCCGCAGTTCCAATGCAGCTTCCTTAAAACTCTGACGATGTGCTGCTGCACGAAATGCGACAAGGCTGGACCAAGGCGGAAAATCGACGGGCGAAATCATAGATGAATGAATATCATTTATATGCTTCATTATTCAATAAACTTCTGCAGATCGGATGCTTAAGTCTATCCACATGATAGCTACAAAAAATGCATTTAAACCCTTTAGCCCATCCGAAGGTGTCAGGATAATGTGTCGCAGGACAGCAGGCATTATCTTTGACATCGCGGCCTTTCGTCGCCTGACGGCCGTTATGCCGCCCCGCGATAACGCTTTGTGTTCGCCCCAATGACCGGATTTCTGACGCGGCTCGGCACATGGGTCGATACATGGGGCGGTCGAGCTAAGATGGCGCGGTTTAGCAAAGGCTGGCCAGCGACTACTAGACAAGGCATCAAGTTCTATCGGACGGCAGATGTCCAATATCGCTATCTGGAAGCGGGCGCTGGTCAGACAATAATTTTCACCGCTGATCCGCCCATGACGCTTGAAGCTTATGACGCCCTAGTCGAATGCTTTTCCAAACGATTTCGTGTGATCGTTGTTGAATTGCCCGCCATGGGATTTTCGGCGACGCGGCCGGGGTTCGGCTTTGGGTTCACGGAAACCGGTGATGATCTCGCGCTTTTCATCCGCAATGTGTGTGGCAAAGACAATATTTTTGCCTTTTCCTGCGCCGCCAGTTTGAGCGGACTGGATATTGCCGCCCGCATGCCAGAGCTGGCTTCACATCTCTGCTTCATTCAAGGTGGCGACCCTGAAGCTTTTCACCGCTGGAAAACGGGGCGCGACCCCAAAGGCATATTGGCGCGCCCGGTGCTTGGTCAGCTCATAATGAAGCGTATGGCGCCTGCACGGATGCCACAATGGTACCGACTGTCAGTCGGCAGGGCGGAGTTGATTGACCATTTTTGTGACTGTGCGAAACAATCCTTTGGCAATGGCGCGATGTGGTCGTTGGCCAGTGCGTATCAGATATACATGAACCATAAGGGCGCACTTCCAGCGCCCACGCAACCAATCTTGTCGGTCTGGGGTGGCGCAGACCGCTCACATCCCAGCGAGAACGTGCATTCGCTCGCCATGGTCTATGATGATGTAACCTGCGTAACCTTTGATGATCTTGGGCATACCCCAGAGCTTGAAGACCCGCATCGCGTGTTCGAAGCCATTGCTGGATTTGTCGGCACATGACAGAAAATATTCCCCCCGGTTTTGCGCGCCATTTCCGCAACAGCCCCGTCACCGATCCGTGGGAGCCGCTCTATTCCCGGCGGGATGGCGACATGTTCTGTCTCGGACTGCGCATCGCAAAGTCGCATTGCAACGCGCGAGGGATGCTGCATGGCGGGGTTATTTCGGCGCTGGCCGATAACGCTCTTGGAATTTCATGCGTGCTGCAAGCAGAGAATATGTCGGCGCTCACCATCAACCTGTCGACGGATTTCCTGTCGACTGGAAATCAAATCGATACTCAAAGCCAACTAAGTCCTTTGCCAGCTCACCAATCTTCATCGCTTGACCATATCGTTGCTACAGGGTGTAGATAGATCTCCGGATCTAAATCTGCCGAGAAGGAAAAAATGTTTATCAAGCACAAGATGACTGGAGGGACGCAGTGAAAGTAGATCTCTCAACCACAATAGACCTTCCCGCCGAGGCTGTCTGGGCGGAAGTGCAGACTGCGCCCTTACTGATGCACATTGCGTGGCCGCTCATGCGGTTTGTGACAGTAGGTAAAGAGCCGCTTAACGCATTCAAAGATGGTGGCCGCTATCCTATGAAACTGCGCCTTTTCAGTTTCCTGCCGTTTGGAACGCAATGGATAGTAACCTCGCTGCACGAACCTGAAAACGGCACATGGCCCAAGCGCCTTCGCGACGACGGCCACAGCGCGATGATCAGGAAATGGGATCATTGGATTACGGTTGCGCCAAATCCAGATGGTGGCACCGATTACAGAGATGAAGTCGAGATTTCGGCAGGTGTGCTGACCCCTTTTGTTTGGATCTTCGCGCAACTTTTCTACCGACATCGGCAGCGACGCTGGCGCGGACTTGCGGCTACGTTGCATACCCGCCGTCTGATCAAACATGAGATGTCAGACTTTGAGAAAGCCCGCTTAGAAGACGATTGGGACTCCGCATGGCGAGCACTCGAACGCGCACATATCATCTCGCAGCCCTTTCTTGGGCCTCATCTGGGCAATCATCGGGCAATGCTGAGATATGCAATCGAGCAGCGCGATTGGCGTGAAGTTATGGGGCAGCTAGTCAGACTTGCTCTTGCGCCACTAGGCGCGCTGACTGGACGTATTCCTATCGGCAACACTGGACGGTCGAACGTCAGTGCGTTTCAGCAAATGCATATTCCAGATGATTTGCGCCGCGCAATCGAACGCAAGCTACGGTGATGAGCGAGTGGCGGCTTTTCGAAGAGAATCACTAAGGGCCGCCTTTCAGCATCCCCCCACTTTCGGTCATCTGTCTTTATAAAATTGTGTCTGCTTTTGGTTGTTTCAACCAGCATCGAGAATGTCTGCAACTGGGCACAAAGCTGCCGTTACGGTCCACAAAAAGTTTGTCATGTTGGCTGCACAGGTTTGATGTTTTTATACACCCGCCAACTGAACCAGCTGAACCGCCTTCCCCATCCTTGAAAAATGCCAGCTCAAAAACTAGCTGATAGAGTCGATCTGGTCATCGTAACGGCCATGCGGAAAGCTCGCGATCTCGGCCCGAAGATCCTCAAGCCAAGACGCCCGCTCAGGCAGCCAAACATGGCCAGCTTCGATGCGGGCTGATTGCGCATGCAAACGGGTTATTTTGTCATCTTTTGGCAGGAACGCGGTTGGATACGGGATGCCATGATGCTCTGAACGAAGCTGCTGGATGAGCGATGTTCCTGACCCTTTATCTTCAATGATGATATTGCGGGCGTTCCACTGGATCGCCAGTTCGACAATGCGTCGCTTTAGCGATGGAAAATCTCGCCGCGTCCGATCGACATCGAGAAGATATAGGACACTTCCGACCGCGCCCCATGTTGTGCATACGCTAAAGTCATGCTGTTCGTCCGCCTTTGAGGCTGTATCCCATGACTGGCAGATGGTCATTGCATGTTGCGGTGGCGGAGCCGCGTAGCGCTTGAACCAGGCCCACTTCACAACTTCGCCGTCGGGCGGAACTGGGCACTGTTGGTACTGCGCCGAGAATATCGTCGATCCTAGTGCCAGCTTAAGCCCTTCAAGGACCGCCAGCGGTTCACGCATAGGATGGAGGATGTCACCTGCGGTGCGTTCATGCACCTTGCCTGGCCCTATCGGAACCTGCGCATCCTCCTCGGCAATTGCCGGCAATCTCAGTGTAACCCAATCGTCGAGCTCCTCAACGTGCCCTGCAAGGTCGTCCATGTGCAGGCGCTGCTGGACGAGAATGATTGCGTCTTTCGCCTTGTTGTTAAGCCGGGATAGAAGGGTTCGGCTGTACCATGCGTTGACGGCCTCACGCTTTGTCTGCGACATCGCATCTTCAGGCTTAAGCGGATCATCAATGA